>JAABUU010002215.1_pt1 | contig 28421 bp, 38 predicted proteins | sample 5559301 | NCBI WGS metagenome assembly JAABUU01 (sample SAMN10711884, study PRJNA513360) | rock metagenome | isolation source: Antarctica rocks | place: Antarctica: Victoria Land, Richard Nunatak white
CGCTGCGCGCCGGGGCGGCCGCGGCGGACTCGCCGCTGCCGCGCTTGTGGGCGGCGGCAGCGAGGCAGAGCGAGGACGAGCGCGATGACGCTGACAGCTGGGCCGCTAAGCGCCTGCGCGGCAGCGCCTCACCTGCGACCGCTTTCTGCAGCCCCGCCTCTGGCGGGTCCCCCAGCGCCTTCCCGACGCTTGCGGCGGGGGGCTCCAGTGCGCCTGCTCTGGCAGGCGCCCGCGCCAGCGCCCTCCGCTCGCCTCCCGGCGCACCGCTCCGCTGCTGGCGCCCGCCCGCGGGCTCGCCTGAGCTGGGCGCCGCGCTCCTCGCCCTGCTGGCAGGCCCTGATGAACTTTGCAGCGAGCTCAAGCACTGACGTGGCTTTGCGCTGGCATGAATGATGCTTTCAGTGCATGAGAGAGAGGTGAGCATGTGCACGCTTGGTTTGTGCCGGGTAGTTTCAATGTGTCGGGTCAGGCTTGCAGGCAGTCGGTGTGCAAAGCCGCGCAGGCCGCTGCACGTCGCTGCAGCGCGCCCGGGTTGGGAGGGTGTTGCAGGGGCGGCGCATAATGCGGCATCATTGGGCAGTAGGCCTGCTGCCCAGAAGTGACTTTATTCATCGAAGTATATTCGTCACTGAGGGACCGCTGCCATGTTTGGCGCGGCAGCCCTGCCCGGGGTCTGAGCTGGCTCAGGTCGCCGGCGCATGACGTGCCGGACCCCCGCTCCATCCACGCACGCTCTGGGGCTCAAGTGCGCGGCAAGCTTTTGGAAGTGTAGGACGCCCGCGCACAGCCAGCACTTGTGTCAATTGGCTCCTCTGCCTCCTGAGCGCGCTCAACAGGCCGCGGCTCGTATGCTTGGCGCTGCCGCCTGCGTGCTCATCACCCCCCATTCCTTTCCAGCACCCATGCCGCCGCCACTGTGTGTGCACCAGAATGCCTTTAGCACCCTTGCCGCGCGACCGCAAGTGGGACGGGGTCATCGCAGCAACCAATGGCCTTGGAACATATGCTTTGCATCGAGCACTGCCAGTCGTTCTGTAACAGGACGTTGCGCGGACGTGCAGTGTTGCCTGCACTGTCTTATTTCAGTGCTCTGTGTAAGTGCTGAGCTGGCGCTGCAAAAATTATGCGCATGGCGATGTGAAGTGAAACGGCACCACATAGACATATGCAGGGCCCAGACGCATGCTCAAGCAAGACATCATATGCATCTGATGCTCTCTTCATACCTGCGATACACAGGCAGAACTCCCCTGCAGGGCATATGTGCAAGCCATGTGCATGTTGTCGCGATGGCTTGCGTGCATATGAAAAAGTATAGCTGTCACTCGTTGGCCACCCTCGCAGCAAGTGGCAGAGCACACTAATCTAACAGCCAGCCAGACCAGCTAAGCCCTGGTTCCTGTGGCCACCCTGTCACACGCCCCCGGCAAAGCGAGAGAGCTTGAGGCGCCGCTCCATAAACCGGCCAGGGCGCGCTGTGCGCGCAGGGCGCGACGGCGTCCCAGCAAACCCTGCAGCGGGCGGCCCCGGCAGCGGGAGACAGAGGCCTTTTCTACCCTTTTCTACCCTACCCTTAAGAGAAGCCTGGTCCACCTAGCTCCCAGCGGGCGCCCGCGCTGGCTGTGGCGGGCGGCAGGGCCCGCTGCTGGCGGCAGCGCAAGCGCACAGACGCTCACTGCGATGCGCGCGTCTGCCGGATGGACACGCCGCCCTGGCGGTCGCTGAGCAGGCAGCCCAGCACGGAGCCGCCCAGCAGCGCCGCGCCGGGCGGCACGTCCGCGTTGCCGCCCGCGCTCGGCGGCGGCACGCCCTCTGGCAGCGGCACGCCCGTGCCCGCGAGCGGCGCGCCATCAGCGTTGCAGCGCATCACGCCGTGCGCGGGCGCCTGCGGCTCGGCAGGCGGCCGCGGCTTGGTCGGCGCAGGCGCGCGCGGCGTCGACTTTGCGGCGGGGGCGGGCGCTGCCTCGTCGCCGCACTCCGCCGCCATCAGCGCCTGCGCCGCGGCGGCCGCCCCGGTGAGCTCGGCGCTCCCTCCAAGGGCCGTGGCCGAGGCCTGGCCTAGCTGCAGAGCAAGCTGCTAAAAGCGGGGGCTGAAGCATGCTGAAACGACCGCAGCGCCAAAGCCTCGCAGCAGGCCGGGCGCCGTGCGTGCTGCATGTGCCGGGCGGGCGGGGCGCCGGGCCGCCCGGTCGCAAACGCGCCAGTTGGCAGACAGGGCGGGCCCTGCGGACCGGGACCCTATGCCTACCCTATTTTACCCTGCAAGGGCCGGGGCGCGCACGCGCGTGAAGTCCTCGAGCAGGTCGTCGGTGTGCTCGATGCCGACCGCGACGCGCACCAGCCCGTCCACGATGCCGGCCTCCTGTGCTGCCCCCGGCCGCCCCGCTCGCCCACGCATCCAACCCTAACCCTGGCGCATAATGCGGGGCCCCAGCCCACTCGCCAGCCTGCCGCGCGCGCCAGCCGCACGCGCGGAGCCCCGCGCGCACGGCGCCGCCCGCCCGGCAGACCGAGCCGGGTGCCCGCAGGGGGTGAGTGATTGGCAAAGCAGTGCCGCCTCCTCCTGGTTGCATGCTGCAACACAGGCGCGTGCGTAAGGATTCATACGCGCGCTTAAGGATGTAGACAGAAGAAGACAGAGGCGAGGGATGGGCGGGCGCCTATCAACGACGGATGAGTGCGCCGGCCAACGTGCGCGGCGTGGCGCGGCAGGGTGTAGGGTAGGGTTAGGGCACGCCTGGCGGCCGGCGTCGCCCAGGTGCAGATGCGAGGTCAGCGCCGGCTGCGTGACCAGCGTCTCGACGCCGCCCAGGCTGGGCGCGACCGCCGGCAGCTCCAGCGCCTGCAGGGCAGGGTGGAGTGGGTAGGGTTAGGCCGCGCGCACACGTGAGCCTTCTGCACCAAGTTTGAACCCTATGCGTGACCAGCATCTCCACGCCGCCCAGGCTGGGCGCAACCGGCGGCAGCTCCAGCGCCTGCACGGCCGCGCGCATGCGTGAGCCCACACCCTAACCTACACCTGTGCGTGACAAGCGCCTCCACACCGCCCAGGTTGGGCTTCATCCGCCGACACGCCCAACGACTCCTCTGAACGAGCGTCTGGAAGCGCGCGGGCAAGCTGGCGCGCCCGGACGAGCGCAGGCGCGAGCCAGCAGGAGGGCGCGCGCACCGCCAGGAGCGCGTCCGCGGCCGCCTCGCCGCCGCGCACCTCGAACGCGAGCACGCCGCCGCCGGCGCCGCCGAACAGCTGCGCGACGCGCTCGTGGTCGCGCGAGCTCGGCAGCGCCGGGTAGTGCACCTTTGTCACCTGCCGGCCCGCCACGCGCCCGCCGCTTACGCAGTCGGAAAAAAAAGAAAAAGGCGCACCGGGCTGCACAGAGCACTCGGGCAGCCCGGCTCGCCTCGCAGAGCAGCCATGCACGCGAAGTAGTGAATAATTCGTTTTGTCACATCCCTCCTGACACGTCCGACCATATGCCAAGGGACCCGCTAGTGCCGCATCGGGGATCGGGGACGCCACACGGCGGGCATGCATGCGCGGCGCCGGCTCTCGCGCCGCCGGGGCCGCCAGGCCAGCAGGCTGCCCAGGGGCCGCACGGCGTGCGCCTGCGGGTGGCCCTCCAGCATAGGATTAGGGTAGGGCGCGTGCCTGCGGGTGGCCCTCCAGCATGCGCGCCAGCGCGAGCGCCGTGGCGCACTGCTGCCGCATGCGCAGCGCGAGCGTGCGCACGCCGCGCTGCACCAGCCACGCGGCGTGCGGGTCCAACACGGTGCCGTAGACGCGCACGTGCTCCGTCACCTGCGTGCGCGGCCGCGGCTCGCGCCTGCCACCAACCCCCGGCGCTGAGGGGCGGGCCGCCACACCGGCACGCGTGCCACCGCTTGGCCCAAGGACTGGGCGCGCCCCAACTCAGTTTGCAGAAGCAGTTTGCAGGAGCGGGCGCAGGGCCTCCCGGGGGCGTGGCGCGCGGCCGGACGCGCGGCGCTACGCACTTGCACGAAGCCCTGCCAATCCGGCCGCCGCGCTGAGCGCGCACACGCTGTGCACCCGCTCCCTTCCTCTTCACGGCACCCGCCTCGAGCTTCTTTCCTCAGGAGGGAGCTGCAGCGCGCCTTGGCGATGAAGGCGCTTGTGCCGGCCACAGCGCCGGCGAGCACGTCCGAGTGCCCGTTGATGTACTTGGTCAGCGAGTGCAGGACGACGTCGAAGCCGAGCGCCGCGTGCGGGCGCAGCAGCACGGGCGTCGCGAATGTGGCGTCGATGACGGAGGTCAGCCCACGCTCGCGCGCGAACCGCGCCACCGCCGCCAGCTCGCCGACCTCGACCAGCGGGTTGGACAACGCCTCGCAGTAGATCACCTGCGCGGCGCGCCAGGGATGGGGTAGGGTGTCACACGCAAACCGCACCCCCGCCGCCAGCTCGCCGGCCACGCTGGTTGGACAGCGTCTTGCAGTAGGTCACCAGCGCGTCAAGGGTAGGTTTAGATTAAGCCCACCCTAGTTGTTTCGCGCCGCGCCACGAGCTGACGACCGTTCCGCCTGTCTGCTCTGAGGTGCCAGTATGTGGGCTCTTCGCGAGGGCGCCGCCAGGTCTGCGGCTGGCCGGCGCGCGACGCGGCGCCACGGCGATCAGATGCCGTGCCGGGGAGACCACGCCAGCGCTACGGCATGCGCTGGGCACACCGCGGGCGCAGGCAGCACGCTCGACGCGGCTGCAGCCATGCCGGCAGGTTATGCTGCAGCCCCTCGCTGCCTGCCCCGAGCGCCCCAGCTCTGGACGATGCATGCGCTCCGGCCGCCGGCTGCCTGCAGGCGGGCATGCAGGGCCGTCCCCGCTCCCGGCCCTCCCCGTGCGCCCCGAGCGCGCCAGCCCCGCGGGGCGCTTGCGCAGGGTTGTAGGGTAGCGGCCGCGCGCGCCTTGGTGGTCGGCCGCAGCGCGTCCGGCCACGCGTCCGGTGCGCGCAGGTCGACAACGGTGTGCGTGATGCCGAGCCGCGCGAGCTCGCCGCGCATCAGCTCCCACGTGCCGCCGTACACGGCGGCCTGCGCCGCGCGCCGGCGCCTCCTCAGGCTGACTGAGGCCTGCGCGCGGTGGCGGGCGGCCGGCGGCGCCGACGCCGGAGCGCCGCCGCGATGCCGGCAGCCCGAGCGTAGCGACAGGACGGCGCCGGCAGCCCTGGCATGCGTGCGGGCGTGTGTGCGGCCCCACCTGCGTCAGAAGGTGGTCGCCCGGACTGAGGAGCGAGAGGAGCGTGGCCGAGACGGCGGCCATGCCGGAGCTGACCGCGACGGCGGCCTCGGTGCCCTCCAGCGCGGCGAGCTTGGCGGCCAGCACCTGCGCGCGCGTGGGGTCGGCCGTGCGGCGCTGGTGGGCGCGCCGGCGCGCTGCTGCGAGCGCGTGGCGCTCATGGGCCGGGCCTGGCGGGCCTCTGCGCTGCGGCCGGGTGGGGCGCTACCGTGTGATTGGGCGTGTCTGCACGCAGCGCAGTGGTCAGTTTCTAGGGCTCAGCCAAGCTGAAAGCCAGAGCCTATAAGCAGAAAGCTATAAGCTATAAAGTGGTGAGGTAAGAAGACGGCGGCAAAAGGCGCACCTGCCGGCCGCATGTATGTGTGCAAGAATGTGGCGCTCTGGTACACTGGCATGACAACCGCGCCGCCTGGGTGCTCCCGCGGCTCTCCTGGGACGTGGCACACCGCTCTCATGCATGCATGGGCAGGCACATGGGCGCCTGACGGCCACCCTTCCCGGGGCAGGCACTGCCGCGTCACTGACAGGCGAGGACACTTTCGCACACACTTAGTGATATGCAGACCTGGACCGCACGCACCAGCATGGATTAGCTGCGTTTCCAGCCTCATTGTGCCAGGTATACACGCACTAGGAGAGCGCAAAGGATAACACGCTCACACAGACGCCGGAATTGCTTCAGTAAGCTTACTGCTGAAGTAGCTTCACAAGGTAGCGGGCCTTCAAAGTAACCGCGGCAAGCCCTACCAATCAGACCAGCTGATTGGCAATATTGCAATACTGCAATACTGCAATATTGCAAGCCACATTTTGACAGGCGAGCACGGCGCTCCATGCTTTTTACTGCTGGTTGATGACTGGCTTGGCACGAGCGCCAATGTCGTAGCAGGCGCACAGCCTTTCGACATAGCTTTTAGCTGGCGGGCCTGGATGTCAGTGCTGGGATGCAGGGAGAGCTTACAGCGGTCAGAGTGAGGTTTGCGCATGGAGCACACAGCGTTGCAGACCTGCAGCTGCTTATACCGCAGTTCTGCACGGTCGCGCACCTCAAAGCGCAGGTATGTCCAGCGCCAGCAAGACTGGCACGCATGCTGTGCGTCTGCTTGCCTTGGCGTGCGCGGATAGCATGCCCTGTGTTTTGTGCTTGCACATTTTGGTGCAACAGGTGTGCTGAGTGGCTGCTGTCCCATCTTTTTCACCAAAAGCACCGCCGTGGCCTGGTCCTGCACTGGTGCACTGCGTACCCACCAGCCACTCCCAGTGAGCGGAGGCGGTACGCGTACTGCAGGATGGATCACCGCGGCGCTGTCCTGGCACCTGTACCTCAGCGCGCTGAGCAGCCGTGCGTGTGCGTGCAGATACGCCTGGCGCGGCCCGCTGTGGTCGATGCGGTGCTGCGGCTCACCTGCGGCGGCCGGGAGCTGTGCGACGGTGGCAGCGCAGCGTGCATCTCCGGTGTCGTCCTGTGTCTGGTGCACCATGTTGACCCGAGGGACAAGGGCACCGTGCTCCTGGAGCCCGAGGCTGTGCACTACTCTGACCTCGACACGCTGCCACCAGACTGGGTGCGCCATTGGACACAAATCCACTCATCAGTGCGTCATCCAAGTGTGCTGCTGCTGGCCAGGTAGCCCTGCACACTGGCACCCTGCACAGCAGGTTCTGTCAGCTCACCAGTTGGCCTGAGCAGCTGGGAGTTGAGGCGCTCGTGGTGGCGCAGATGGACTCTGTCGACCCGTCCGCCGTGCTCGGGTGGACGTTCGGCATACTGCTCATCGCTGTCGCCGCCTGGCACACGTTCTCAGGTGTGCGCCGCCCTGCAGCGCGCCTTGAGCGCCTGCTATGTGGGTGTGTCCATGCGCGGCGCTTTGCCGCGTGAGGGCGGTGTGGGAGGACGCGCTGGTGAGTCAGCGGCTGAGCCCCGTGAACAGCCGAAGCTGACTGGTAGATGGTTGTATGCATTCGTTTATGAGCGCGATGAGCGCCGCGGGCGGCAGGGGAGCCGTGCTCGCGGTCCGTGCTGATCATGCTGGCATCCATGACGGCCGTCTATGTGATCCTCTTCCTGCCGCAGCTGCGGACCTGCCTCGCCCTGGTCCCGCCGGTGCGCTGCGGGCCGGCCCTGCGCGCACCGCCCTGCCGCGCCGGCCCTGCCTGCTGCACGGCGGGGCTGCTGCCCAAAGTCCTGCTGTGTGGACGCCGCTCCGTGCTGCTGGTTGCTGTGTGAGTTGTACAAGGACGCGCTCCACGCAGGCCTCCTTCCTTTTGCTTGTGCGTTTGCTACGCACGAAGCGGCGCACACAGTGCTGGACTCGTCCCGAATCAAAGCGGCGCCTTGCAGACGTGGGCGGCAGGTCAGTCTGTTTCCCGAAGTCCAATGTGTTGCTGTGTACCTGTGGGCACATAGCATGGGAGCATGCGTGCAGAGGGATGCGACGGAGTGGGAGGTGTACGACGCCTGCGGCGAATGCGCAGGTGCGCGCCCCTATGCAGACTTGTGACATATCCCATTTGCCGATCCAAGCAAGAGGATGTGCCACCTGTTCCCTGATCAGCCGCGGCGGCCGCCTGTCACTGGGACTGCGCTGACGACATCGTCCTGACGTGCAGGGCTGCCCAGCGATGTGCCCGCGCGCCCGCCTGCTCCCCTGGCCCGGCGCACCTAGTGCGCGTGAGGTCTGAGGGGCGGGGCCAGTGCGCGCGAGGTCTGGAGCATGAGGCGGAAGCGGACAGCGACAGGCCGCTGAAAGCTGAGCCTGGCTCCTTGCGGCGCCGCGCGCGCGGCAGCCCCGCGGCCGCAGGCGCGTCCCATCGCCGACGCTGCGTGAGGAAAATATGGTGCGACACGGGTGGCGTCCGCCCCACCCGCGGACGGAGAGGCGTGCGGGGCACGCCAGAGGGGCCAAAGGCTGGACCCTGCACATGCAGGTCATGCGTTCCGAGACGCGCTGGCGGCACCCCAATGAACCCAGCAGCCTAGCTACAAACTTTTGGTCATCACAGGGCATGCGTGCATTGTGCTAGCGCTGGGGGTTGCCGCAGCTTTGTAAGGCACATGCGAGCCTGTTTGGGCCGCACATGTGGTATCAGAAAAGCGTTCGCAAAGGGCCGCTCCGCATTGTTTGTAGACTGAAAGCCTTGCCTTCAGGCACGGCATTGCTGCCTGGAAGCCTTGGGCGCAGAGTTGTCGCTGCGCCATACCGCAGCTTTGCCAGCTGGCAAGGAGTGCATCAGTAACCGCACTGGCCAGCCAACAGATCCTGCAACACATGCTGTCCTTGCTGGACGCTGGGGCTGCCCAAAGCTGAGCATCGCACACCAGTAACAGCTGGGAGTGGGCACGCGTGGGGAGAGCTCCAGGGTGTCTCAGGCGTGCCTGCCTAGACATGTATCACCGAGGCAAGTAGTGTTGCGGTGAATGAGTTGATGCATGCTCGCTCGGTCGCTCGCTAGTGCTAGGCGTGTCCAAGATAAGAACATGTCTGACTGGTCAGTCCGAACGGTTTATGCGCAGACTTGCTTACATGCAATTGTGAAACAAAGTGTGAGGCGAAAAAATTGATGGTGCGCGGAATGCATGTGCGCGCGTTGTGCCAGGGGAGGTCATCAGCCTCTCGTCTCGCAGTTCTTGAACTGCAGGGGAGCCACGTCCTTGCCGCAGGCAGCTAATTAAGGCCTACCACAAAGCCGAAAAGCAAATGCATATGCACATAGTGGGTCAAGGCAGGCAGCGGCCTGCGGCAACGACGCTCTGGAGGCGCCAGTTGAGAATCAGCTGAGCTGCTGCAGCGGCGCGGTGCGCGTATTCACGTGCAGGTGGACACAACAGCATGCTCAGAGCTGGCCAGTGGGCCCAGACCAGCGGTCTTGCTGCACTGGCGACCAGGCTGCCACAACAAGCTCATGCATGCCAGGAAATGCCTGCCTCTGATCACTTTCCTCCGGCACTACACGACGACGGATATGTGGCATGAGCCATGGCAGCTTTGGCAGCGCTCCGCACCCAACAAAGGAACCCCCAGCAAATCATGGACGAAAGGAACAAAGAGCGAGCACTGATCGGGCCACGCGCGCGCCAGCGCACAGCCGCAGCACAGTGTCGCTCGCGGCACGCGCAGCGCGCAGCCGGCACGCCGGCGGCAATAAACATGCCGGCGCGCGCTTGCCACGCCGCGCGCGCTACATCATCATAGCCGGCGGGAGCGGGCCGGGCAGCGACGGACCGGGCAGCGACGTGGGCGGCCGCAGTTTAGCGCTGGGCCGCAGCGCGCTGGCGCCGCCGGCCCGCGCGCGGGGCTGGCGCGGCGGCCGCGCCGGCGGTTCAAAGGGCGCCATGGCCTGCAGGCCGCGCGTCACCACCGCGCGCACCGCGTGGCGCATGTTGTCGGCGTCCTGCATGGCGTGCTGCACAGGTCATCCTCGGGCTTGCACCACAGGCAGCGGGGCGACGTGTCGAGGCGGGTGACGCCCCCGCACAGTGGTCTGGCAGCCAAATGTGCCAGCGGGGTGCCGGGGCGCTGCGAGCCTGAGGCGACCCCATGGGCCGCTCCTGTCAGGAGGCAGCAGGACCGGCGGTCCTGGTGCCAGACAGGACATCAGGGCGCGCCGCTGCACGGCCGCTGCCAGCCACGCCGACCGCTTGATGCTCTGGCTCTTGCACGCGTGCAAGGCAGCGCGCGGGCCGCAGCGCTTCGGTGGGAGCCCCGCGGGGCGGCGCGCACGTGCGCCGTCGTGCGGAAGCTGCACCGCCACTCCACCAGCGTGCTGCGCGTGACGGTGACGCGCGACAGCCGCAGCTCCGCGCGCCAGTCCATGAACGCAGCCGCAAAGGGGTTCTCATTGAGCTCGTGCGTGATCAGCACCCACTTCCTGCGCCGGCGCGGGCGCGCCCGATTAGGCGGCGCGCAGCCGGGCCCCGCGCCCGTGCCCGAGCGTGGCCGAAGGTGCAGCAGGCGCCCAGAGTCAGGCGACGACTCATGGGCTCGGCCCTCAGCACGCGTGCCGCAGCCGGGAAGGAGCGCGCCAGCGGCGACTGCGCCTCATGTGCAAGGCCGGCCAGCGCAGGACGCTGAGCAGGCAGTGGCCTGCATGGGGGGGCCTCGGTCATGTATGTGCTCGCCGCAAGGGTGCGGGGAGCATGAGATGCAATAGCCAGGCGCGACCCCCGCCGCCCCCCAGCAGCCAGCTCGGCAGCTCTGGGGCGGCTGCTCGCGGCTGGTGAACGCACATGCCAAGAGCGGCGAGCGCCTCTGCACGGACACAAGCATGGAGTGCGCGCATGACCCCGCACTGCCGGGGGGGAGGGGCCGGCGGCGGGCGGGCGCGCACAGCATGAAGAGGCGGTCGTCCAGCGCGAGCAGGCGCTCAACAAAGCCGCCGCCGCCGCCGGCGCTGTCGCGCAGCAGCGTGTACCGCAGCACGCCCAGCGCCGTGTGGTCGGAGCCCGGCTGCGCGTGCGGCGCAGGCCCCCGTCACGCCGGGCACATGTGACCGGTTCTTTGCGCGCGCGCTCCTGACCGACACAGCAGTGGCGCCAGGCGGTGCGGCAGGTGAAGACGTGCAGTTCGCACCCCCTGCCGCTACGCCCTGCCACAGGCAGGCAGGGGCAGCCGGCGGGCGCCCGCCGCGCAGGCGCGCGCGCGCAGGCGGGTCCGCGGGGGCGGGGCGCGCGCCAGCAGCGTGACGGAGCAGGTGCCGTCCGACCGCAGGCCCACGCCGTTGCCGAATTCGCGCAGGTCGGCCCAGACGTCCTCCACGCGGCGGTCGATGTGGCAGCGCTCGTCCACGCTCACGCTGGTCAGCTCCATGCCGCCCGCCTGGCGCGCGCGCCGCCGCCCCGCTCACGCAAGCAGAGCGAGGATGCCGTGGGATGCTGAGCGCAGGTGAGGGGGCGCGCGGGCACGCGTGCGCGTCTTGTTGTTCTGGCGCCGTTGAACGCGAGGTGTCCCGAGCACCCCGGGCCATGACTGCAGCACGTGAGAGGTGTCCCAGCGGCCACAGGCGGGCTGTGCTTCAGCGCTGATGGCCGCTGCGAGCCTCTCGTGCCACGCTTGACCAGCGCCCAAGTGCCGCCACACGCATGCAGCAGCGGCCTCCTGAGCGCCGTTGCGCAATGCGCATCACTGGGGGAGGTGACCCGCGAAGCTCGGCAGGCCTCACGGCGCCGCGCGCTCGCAGAGCTTGCAGGCGTTGCAGGAGCGTTGCGCAACTCTTACACAAGGTGCCAGGCATGCTTGCTGAAGCAGACGCAGGCTGCAGACGCAGAGCAAAGCGTGAGGTGTCCACCAGCCCGGCGACCTGCCGAGCGGCTCCCGCACGGCCAGGGCGCACGGTGAGGGCCTAGGCTCCAGCATTGGCGGCGAGCATGCGCCGCAGGGCACCCGCCAGCGCCGCCGTGTCCGCCACCTCAGGTGCCCGCCGTGCTCCTAACGCTGTGCCGCAGTCGCAGCCGGGGAGCAGCGCGCCGCGCGACTCGAGCTTAACTCGGGAGTGCTGGCTCGCTTCCTGCACGACGCTGTGGAGCAGACTTACAGCAGCGGTGCAGGCTGACGCTGTCACAGTCTCAGTCAGGCAGGGGCACTGTGGCCGTGCGAGTTCTACTGCGCAGTGAGCGATGGGGAGATCAGGGCTTGAGACCTGCGCAGTGGTTCAAAATTTATGACTACAGACTCCTCGGTGCGCGAGCAGTGCGTGCTTGCTTGCCATTCGCGCACTTTTAGGTTGTTGAGCGACCGCACGCACAGTGCTGATACCGGAGGTCGTGCTGCTCGCTTGGTAAGGAGGAGGCGGTGCCCCGCAGTACATCTATCCCGAAAGCCAGCATGTTCAGCGACGGCATGCGCGTTGCATCGCAGCGCCGGGTGCGCGCCCGAGAAGGGGGACTCAGGAGGCAGATTGCCACCTCTGTGGCTGCCCCGCGGGTGTAGCTGGGCATCGCCGGCACATGCCTGCATGGGTGCCTGCCGGCGTCTGCTGCGAGCGTCCACGAGCGTCAGCCTGGACTGTGTGCCGCGTGTATTGCCGCTCGCGGGGCCTGCAGACCGACTAGCCGGGATCGCCTCATCACGGGCCACCACGTCTCGTTGTACTTCAATACTCAGGACTTGTGAGGGCCTGCCCAGAAGCATGCAGCAAGGCGCCGGCGCGGCCGCGCCTCGCGCCGCCCGCTGCAGCGCACGCGCCCGAGGCGGTACGCTGCGCGCAGGCCGCCAACATGCTGGCCAAGAGTGAGCGCTGCGACTCGCTGCCGTCCGGCGTGGCGAGCCCGTCCGGGCCGCTGGGCGCACCGCACTCGTCTGCGAGCGGCGCCGAGGACGGGCGCGGCTGCGACGACGAGTCCGGCGACCCGACGTATGCGCCCGTGCCGCGCAAGGCCAGCCTGTCCTCCGGCGACTCGGAGTCCGCGCCGGAGCACGCGCACTGCCTGTCCGCCTCCGGCTCCGGCTTCAGCGACGCCGCGCACCTCGGCGCGCGGGTGTGCAGCCCGCCCCCGCCGGTGGCGCCCGCTGCGTGTTTCCGATGGACCCTGCGGCCGCGAAGCAGCTGTATAGTATCCGCAGCGCTGACCGTCGCCCTGGATCCAGCGTCGCTGCTGCAGCGCGCCAGTCTGTTTGGCTGCCAGCGCATACTGTTGTAAGGCTGGGAGCAGTGCGGGCAGTACGGCTGGGAGGAGTGCGGGCAGTACAGCCTCGTGCATGCCCAACTCGTGCGCCACCACGTCTGGGGAGACCAGCTTGCAGCAGCGGGTGGCGTGCGGCCACTCCTGCAAGTACACCCCGGTCTCCACTGAGGACAGCTGGCCTGGTATCCTCCGCGCGCGGCTACAGCGCTGAGGCTGGTGCCTGTTTCTGGAGCGCGCAGGCGCCGCCAGTGAAGCGCAAGGTCGGCCGCCCGATTGCCGACCATAGGCACCCCGACTCGCCCAGCCTGACGCCGCAGGAGCGGCGCCGCATCAAGCGCCGCATTGCCAACCGCGAGTCCGCGCGCCGCGTGCGCGCGCGCCGCCAGGGCACGCTGGAGGAGATGTTGCTCCGGGTGCGCCACCTCATGCCTGGGAATGCGCAGTCTTGTGGCACAGCGCCTGCACGCCAGGGCCTGTGGGGGGGAGCATGCCGCATCGGGTGCACCGCTTTGGTCAGCGCGTGCGCCTGTGGTGTGCGTGGGCGGTCGGATGAACGGGAGTTTTAAGTTAGTAAGCTATGGTTGAGCTGGGCTACCATTTGTGACAAAGGATGTGACGTGGTGATGACGCTGGTACGTTAAGTCCAGCTCTTCTCTGTAGTAACTCTCTGATGTCCTGGACACTCGATGCAGGTGCCTTTTGCCAGATTCTGACGGCAACGCTGTGCAGATCGGCGAGCTGGAGGGCCACAACAGCGAGCTGCTGCGGCACACGGTGGAGTGCGAGAGCCACTGCCATCAGCTGCGCGAGCAGGCGTTGCAGTTTGACGCGCGCTGGCGTGCCATGTCTGTCGAGAATGAGCGCATGGAGCGTGAAGCGGGCAGCCTGCGCCTGCGCCTGCAGGCGCGCCCCCTTTCGCCTGGGCTTGATATGGACTGGACTGTAATGGTTCACGGCTGCGAGCGCGCTGCCTGGTGGCACTGCGCCGGGGGTGCCAGTGGCCGCGCTCGTCACAGCTGTGTGCACACCTGCCCCAGCGGTACCGGGGTGTGGACGCAACCGATCGGGCGCTGACCTGCACGCGCTGCTGTGGCAGGGCCTGATGGGGCACGATCTCCCGGCGGGCGTCCTGGCAGACGGCGGGAGTGCGCCCGCGTCGCAGCCTGCACCGCACGCGGCGGGGCAGGCAGCGATGCGCCGCCCGCGCAGTCGGCCAGCCGTTGCGCGCCCAGCTGGCGGCGCCCCGCAGGAGGCTGCGTCAGGCGAGATGCCGCGCGCGGCCAGCGGCTCCCTGGGTCAGGTGGGGTTCCTGGCTTCAAATGCCACGTACATTATCTTGCTTGCAGCCTGCCAGGATGGACTGGATGTGCGCTCCATGCGAATGTGTCACCGCCCACCCGCGAAGCGTGTGCATAAAAGAGACTGCGGGTAAGCATGCCGTGCGTCGGAGTGGGTGCATGAGTGGCGAGGTATGCCAAGACTGTGCCCCTGGGGCAAGTGTCATATCACAGTAAAGTGAGCTTCACTTGATATCAGTTTTGGTCGCGGCGGCAGGTGATGGGCTGCGGGCGCGCGGTGCTGGCGGCGGGGCGCATGAACACGGCGGAGATGCTGGACGTGCTGCTGCCATCGGCGGACTCGCTGACGCTGCCGCCGCTGGACGCCTTCACCAGCCCCGTCTTCTGACTGTGACGGATGCCAGGCAAAGCGTGCGCCGCTGGTGCCGCTGCCGCTGGACGGTTGAGCGGTACTGTGCTGAGCGCGGCACGCGAGCGTGCGGTGCGCCGGAAGCGGGCACGCGGACGGCAGGCAATGCGCGTCGACTGTTACGACCGTTATGAGCAGGGGTAACAAATCAAAGACTACTATAGTTCGCCTGGTGTAGAGCGTCCCGTCAAGTGGGCGTGGCCGTCGTCACTGGGGTGGCGATGGTGGGGAGTGTGAGGTGGCTGCTGACTGGGTGCCCGTAAAGGGGAGGAGAATTTTATAAAGTCCTCGAGGCATGCTTGTCAGATGTCAAGCGTGTCAAGAAGAGGGAACAGGTTACCAACATCCTTGTTCTGGGGTTGGCATGTGTGTTCATCTAGCCCGTGCGGGCTCTGGGACAGGGGCCGGGAGGGTGACACGCATGCAATCCGAAAGTGGGGGCGGAGGGGGTTGTGGCTGCGCAAGGTACTGAGGACCGACCTGATGACCATGATGTTGTACTGAGCACCGTCCCGATGATGCTGTGTCACTGCCTCACTGCATGGGCACAAGACGTTTAGCAAATGCATGATCGAGCTCGTGGCGTTTTGGGGAACAGTGGGCGTGCCCTCCTGTATGGGCGGCTCGTTCCTCGGAAGTTTTTTCCTTTTCGCGAGCGACTGCAGCGCTGCGCCCCAGCCGCCCTCCGTCCTCGGGGGCGCATGCGCATTCGCTCTAGCCTGGCTGTTTTGGATGCTGTTTTTACGCATGGTTGGCTCTTTTCAGGGCGGCCGCACAGTTGGCCGCCCTCCCCATGGGTCGCACTTTTGGCGGCCTGCCTTCCCTCGGGGTCCGCCTGGTCCCTGATCCTGCTGCTTATTTTTTTTTTGTTCTGGCGCGTGTTGCTTTTAGGCAGGCGGCCTCCTGTTGGCCCAGTGTGTGCCAGGGGTGCCGCAGCGTGTGCCAGGGGTGCAAGGTGGCTGGTGCGCCAAGGGGGCCGCTGCCTGAGTATTGTCGCGGGAGCGCCAGGTGCACGCCAGCTGTGCTGGCGCTCCCGCACATAGGCAGGCGCTTGCAACCTGTTTCGGTCAAGTGCCGTGGTCAAGTGCGTGTGTGGCTACATAATGCCGCGTAGTACGGCGCAGCGGCAGCGCTGCAGTATCAGGTGTGTGTGTCTCCGTGCTGTAAGTGCTGGTGCTGTGCGAGCTGTCGAGCTCGACCGACGTATTCGTAATGTACCTACACAAAGGTCATTCATTGCCCGTGAGTTCAAAATGCGTGCGCACTCAATCTATTTTCAGGCACTGCGACTCCTGCACCAAGCACCTGGCAGGTTGGAAGTGTACGACTGACTTCAATAGGCAACGCTAATGTTTGGTTGCTAGAGACCAACATTGCTTGCGCAATGGGTTGCTAGAGACCAACATTGCTTGCGCAATGGACGAGTGTGAGGAGTTTGCAGCAAAGCTGCGCCGGGAAGCGTGCCCCGATTGGTCAAGGAATCTTGTGAACTTTGAGCTGCTATGTGGCAAATGCACCGAGCTCGTGGAGTTGCAGTCTGCGTCTGCAGACAGCCCGGTGTTCCAAGCCAAGCGCCACATCTTCCAGGGGCTGCTCGACGCGCAGATTGAGGAGGTGCCTGCCCCCTGTGCAGTGGCTACAGCATATTCTTTCCGCAGGGCGGGCGCATGAACGAGCATGGGTGTGCGTCGCAGCAGGCTGTCGAAGCCTCTGCCTCCCTTCAGCAAGTGTTGCCTTGGTTATCCACAGCAGGATGTTTCTGCGTGCTGCACCACTGTCCCAGCTTGCCGCCGTGGCATAGATTGACTTGCTGAGTTCATGCACACGCGCAGATGCTTGCATTCTACGCTGTAAAGCTGAAGGAGCTTCAAGCAGAGGTGGACGACCTCACACGCGCTGGCAGGAGCGACGCCGCTGCGGACGGCCCGAAATTTTTACCAGCAGCACCCGTGCAGGAGCGCCTTCGCGTCGACCAGCGGCTGTCCGCGACGCGGGTGCGCGGATGTACGCGGCTGACAATGCCGTGCTCCTTTCGTTTTGGAGGAGCACTGGCGCAGAAGGTAGCATCCCACAGACATGTTGCAAGCACCAGTGACTGATGTAGTGTGTGCAGAGATGCCTTGTTGCTTCCCCTCCCCTCCTCCTGGCGCTGCACTGGTTCGCGCTGCATGCAGCAAACTTCGCAACGTCGCCCAACCTCTCTGTCTCACTGCGCCCAGCGCAGCGCGCCCCGCAGTGCAAGCACCGCCGCCCTGTGCGTGCCTCGCCGCCAGCCGCGCAACCCCGCGCCGGAGTCGGGCCAGCCTGCTGCCTGCGCCGCGCAGGGCCTGGCGCGCGAGTGCGCGCACCTGCTGCGCTACGTGAGCCTCAACATGGCGGCCATCCGCAAGGTGCTCCACCGCATGGCCGACAGCGTCGCGCCCGTCGCGCCCGCGCCCGGGCAGCTGGCGCTGCAGATCTCGGACCCGCACGATGCGCGCTGGTCCATGCTGCAGGCGCGGCCCCCATGGCCCGCACGTTGCGTGGCAGCCTGCGGCCAGCCTGTAGCCTGCTCAAGCAGCGCCATGTGCTTCCTACAAGCTAGATGCGTCTTGCGCTGTGGCTGAGCCCGGGGATGGGATGCACCTAATATGCTGGGGTCCGCGCGCGAGCTACTCTGATACCGTAGCTCGCGTCAGCCGTGGCCCGCTGCTGGCCTGGGCGCTGCTGGCCTGGGCGCGCCCTGGCGGCCGAGTGTGCGGTGCTGCTGGGCAAGCATTGTTGTGCAGGACCACAGCCTCGCAGCCCAGCAGCAACTGTCACCTCATCATGATCATCCGTCATGATGAACGCTGAACAGGGGCAGCAAGTGGGCAGGGCACGTACCTGTCGCCGGCCGCCGCGCGCGAGCTGGACGAGTTCGCCAGCCACGGCCCGCTGCTGTCCCTGGGCGAGCGGCTGGCGGCCGAGTACGCGCGGCTGCTCGCAGAGCGGGACGCGATCTCCGACGCGGCGCGCGCCGGCGGCGGCCGCGCGCTCTTCTCGCAGGAGACCATGCGCCGCGGCGTGGCCGAGTACGACGACGCCATGCAGGCGCGGCGGCTCAGACGCTGGCCCTACCCTAATTCAATACCCTATCCCTGCACACTCGAAATTATGTGAGACATGCAGTGCACAAGCCAAGGTGTCTCCCAGAGCATCAGGAGGCCAGCGGGCCCACAACCGGCCTAAGCGAAGGCGCGCGCTTGCCATTATTGTTGCATCGGGTTTCCATGAACATGACCGGATCACCACCGTGGCCGGGCTCGCCTCACCGGCGGCGCGCGGGCGCATGCAGGAGCTGGCGGAGGCGCGCGCGCTCGCGCACCGCAACGCGGCCTGCGTGCACGTGATGTCCTTCCAAGAGAAGGCGGCCGGGATCTTCGAGGCGCCGTCGCGCACGGCGACCGCGTCGGCCTCCGGCGCCGGCCTGGTGCTCAACTGCGCGGCGTCCACGCTCTACATGGCGCGCCCCTGGGCTGGCGCCCACAGCCGCATGGGAGAGCTGCTGTGTGTACTTGTCTCAAGTTTCCAGATTGGGAGACACCAAGGTGAACCGGCCTCGTCTGCATGCCCAGAAGCACGCACTGCTTTATGGGCTGTGCCATGCTCATAGTGCTGATGGTGATTCAGCAAGGCAGTCTGGTGTATGGTGTGAGCCTGGCTGCTGGTTGCCTGCACAGAGGCTGCAGGGCGCGCACCGACCCATCCATGAGGTCGGCTGGGCCGGGCAAAGACCAAGCGGGCCGTCACGTGCTGTGGCGCCCGCAGCACAGCTGCTCCTCTGAAGCCAGCATGCGCGTGGCTGGCGTAGTTTATTTTTTATTGTCATTTTCTTTTCCTCAGGAGAGAGGGCGCTGCAGGCGCAGGCCAAATATATGCTGGCGGTGCCCAGCGTGATTTACTTTTATTTTAATGTTTTCTATCAAAATACAGGACGCCGCGGGCGCAGGCCAACTACATGCTGGCTGTGCCGACCGTGGGCACGTTCTGCACGCGGCTGGGCGTTTCCAGCGCGCTGACGGGCGTCATCGTCGGCGCCAGCGACTTTGCCAGCATGTTCGCAACGCCCGGTGCGCGCCCCCGCGGACGCCTGCAGTTCCCGGTAGTGCGCGCCCTCGCGGGCGCCTGCCGCTCCGAGCGGCACAATTGGGCGGGCTCGCAGCAGCCGGCCGCGGGAGACGCCGTGCAGGCCCTGCTCCAGCGCCGCCGCCTGTGACGGGAGCGCGCCGCGCGCAGGCTACTCGCTATGGTCCAACCGCAGCTTCAAGGCGCCGGTGGTGGCCGGCGCGGTCGCCTGCCTGCTCGGCAACATCCTGTACTGCTTCAGCTACGACGCGCGCGCGCTCTGGATGCTGGTGCTGTCGCGCTTCGTCATGGGCTTCGGTGCGGGCCCCGCCGGGTCCGGCCGGCGGCGCCCCGGCAGACACCACTGCCAATTGACGCTACACGAGCGCCGCCAGAACCGCGTCCTGCAGGCGCATGACCAAGGCTGCATGCGCCTGTTGATGCGCCGTAACGACACTGCAGCGTGGTTTGCAGCGCCTGCAGACCCGCTGAGGCCGCTGCCTGCTCGCCTGCGGCAGGGTCCTCGCGGACCGTGAGCCGCCGCTTCATTGCCGACTACATCTCCGCACGGGACCGCATGCGCGCCAGCACAGGTGCGCGGCACGCGGGGCTGGGCGGGTCAGCTGCACCGCCGGGCGCCGTGCCTCCGGGCGGCATGTGCAGCGCGCTGACGAGCGCTCAGAAACGTGCAGCTCAGCAGTCATGCATGGGAAGCGCAGCCTCCCCTCATCAGACTCGGACAATGCAGAAGCTGCGCATAGCGCCTTGTTAATGCATGAGCTGCCGCGTCCGCGCACTGTGCACAGCGCTGAGCATGCGCGCGCGCCCGCGCGGCAGCCTTCGTGTGCAGCAGCGCACTGGGCACCGCGCTGGGCCCGCTGCTGTCGACCGTGTTCAAGCGCTTCCCGAGCCTGAAGGCGGGCCCGCTCACACTGGACGCGACCACCATGGGCGGCTGGGCCATGGCGCTCGCGTGGCTGGCATTCATTGCGGCCTGGCTGGCGCTGTTCCGCGAGCCGCCGCAGTGCGCCTGCCTGACCCCCGTCCTTGCCCATGAGGGCAAAGGCAAGCCTCATTGCATCTAGCACTAGACAGACCTTATCAACCTTGCAGTTAAAAGAGAAGAACCCCTTTCGAACCTCGACCAATGCCTGCCTTGGGGCGCTGTGCCGCTTGCGCACCTCGCGGAGCTGCCAGGCAGGAGCCTCCTTGTGCACGGCTGCGCGCGGCGGCGCGCCCGGCCGTGCACGGCCCCGCGCCTGGCGGCCCCGCGTCCAGCCCGCGCCGCCGCGCCCCCCAGGGGCGCCGCCCGCCGCCGCTGACACTCCCCCGGCCGGCGCGCCTGACCAGCGCGCCCGCGCGCGCCAGGTCCGCCAAGGCAGAGCTCAACACGCGCTCCGCCGCGCTGGCAAGCCCCGCCGCCGACCCTGCCGCCGCTGGCGTGCACGAGCCGCTGCTCTGCGGCGACGGCGTCGGCGACGACCTCAAGGCGGCCGAGGCCGGCGCGGCCGGGAAGGCCGCGCCGGAGAAAGCCGCCGCGGCGCGCCGGCCGGGCTGCTGCGCAGACCCCTTCCTGCCCGGCACGCTGGCGGCGATCGCATGCCTGTGGGTGCTCAAGCTGACGCAGCAGGGCTACCTAGACGGCCTCAGCATCTTCACCGGGCCGCTCTTCGGTGCGCGCCCGGCGGCCGCGCTGGGTGGCGTTAGGGTACGGTAGGGCTATCACTACACGGGTTTCACACGCCCCGCGGCAGCAGGACTCACCTTGTGTGCGCTTCGGCAGCTGCTGCAGGCAGCAGGGCTGCAGGCCAAGCAGGGCGGCGCAGAGCTGCAACGCGCAGCGGATGCTGCCACTGTTGGGACGCATGAGCGGGTCGGCCAGGGTCCACCTGGACGCTCTGACCGTGAGAAATGAGATTGTGTGGACCCACACCCCTACCTGCCAACCCCCAAACCCTAAGCGGGGCCTGCTGCGTGGCAGGCTGGGACGCTTCGGACGTGGGCTCGCTGATCGCGGTGCTCGGCCTGGCGAGCATCCCCGTGAGCTTCGCCGTGGGCGCCGCCAGCGCGCGCCTGAGCGACCGCGCGCTCACCGCGGCCGCGCTGCTGGCGGGCGTGATTGGCTGCGCGCTGCTCACGCAGGCCGGCCACGCGGACCGTTCGGTCGCCTACTTCGCAGGCGCGCCCGCCCGCTGAGCGCCATGGCCACAGGCGGTTCTGGCTCATCTGAAGCCTGCAGCCGCCGTGCAAGCGAGGCGCGCAGAGCAGGGGCGGCCTGCAGGCGCGCACACCCGCAGAGGCTTTGCTGTCAGGGTTATGCTAGGGTATGCAAGGCCTGCACACTTGCTTTGTCGGGGCCTGGCATGCGCCTGCACCCCGCTCGTGGCCCAGCCCTGGGTGGCTGGCCTGCGCACAGGCGCGGCGCGCGCAGAGCGCCGTGCCAGCCCGGTACGCAACTGCGCACGCCCTCCTCGTGCGAGCCGGCGGCGCGTGCTGCAGCTGGCGCGCGACGCCGTTGGCACGAGCACAGAGGCGCATGATGCAGCGCGTGCCTGATCGCGCCAGGGCATACCCTCCCTCAACCTACCCCGCCCGCCTGCGCGCCAGGCGGCGGCACGCTGTACCTGGCCACGCTGGTGCTGGAGGGCGCCGCGATGTGCCTGGTCAGCAAGGTCATCAACCCTGCGTTGGCCGCCGGCCTCTTCAACGCCGGCGCGCCCGCGCGGCCACCCCGCTGTGCCGCGGCGGGCTCGTGCCGCGGCGGGCTCGCTGCGCACTCTCTGCTGGCCGCGGTATGCGCTGCATGTTTCTGTGGGTAGCCCCCATGTTGCTGACCAGGCGCGAACCCCTCGCATGGTGGGTAAGGGCGCCCCAGCCTTGCACCCTTCACCCATCCCCTGCTGTCTGAGCACATGGCAGGCACCCTGATGGTCCCTGCACTGAGGCCCCGGCACGCGTGCACGGCGCGCAGGCCTGCTGGCGACCGAGGCAGGGACGCTGGGTCGCTTCTCGGGTGCGCGCCTGTGCCTATGCTCCTGTCCTGTCAAGGGCTCCGCCCCGTGCGTGGTCCACTGGGCCCTGTTCCTGGCCGCGCCTATCGCGCCCACTGCACCCAGGTCCTGCACATAGTCCATCCTATCACCCAGGCTCTAGCCTGTAACCCACCCTGCACTCCCGGCTCTAGCCGTTGCTGGCAGAGCTGACAAGGCCTGTCTGGTGGAGGAATATGACATACCCAAGAGTGTAGCCAGCAGGCTGCACCAGCGCACGTGTCATCAAAATTTGGCATCAGTGCCGCGCAGCCTTGTGACTCGAGTGGTCGCGCATGGCACGGGTTCTCTGCGCACCATGGCCAGGTGTTTGCACTCAGCCACGGAGAAAGGGGTCTGACCTCGCGCGGCTGCGCAGGCAACCTGGTGATGAGCGCGGTCGCGCATGCGACGGGCGTGTCCGTGGGGCCGGAGCTGCGCACGTTCGGCCTCGCGCTGTACGGCCTGTTTGCCGTCCTCCTGGCGGCCGTCACCGCCGGCGTGTTTGCCGTGTGGCGGCGGCTCGTGACCTGACGCGGCGAGGAGTGCATCATCCAACTGGCTCCGACAATGTCTGCCCGTGCATGTTCGTGCATGTGTGGCCGTGCCTGAGTGGCTCCGTCTGCGAGCGCCCGCATGTGTGCCCTACCCCAACCCTAATGTGTTCCCAGTGTTCAAGGCTGCAGCCGTGAGCGCCCACGCATGTGTGGCCATTACAGCTGTTCTGCTGATTCCCTTCGTGCCCCGTCCAGACGCGTTGGCCACGGTCTGTCTCCCAGCTAGTTTCTAGACGTCTCTATCGGCGTTCCCTCTATAGCAGGCGCAATGGCGGTTCAGCTCGATTACGACATTTGGTTCTGGCATTTGCGTGCTCATTGCATGCGGCCGCATGCCAGATACAGCTCCTCATGACCCCCTTGCCTTCTGTTTACCTTGCGCTGCTCGCCACTGAGCCAGTCCCATCTTGCAGCGACTGGCCGTGCATCTGATTGGAGGTGCACTTGCTCTGTGCACAATTGGCATTGCTCTGTAGGGAAGTTGCTAGCATTCACACATGTTTATCACACAATGGGGCTGAGCATGCAGGCTGCATGCAGCTTCGTCAAAGACGTTACCTACTGAGATCAAACCAGTGGCTGGATATTATTGTTAAATGATCACAACGCGACCTCAAAACCTGAGTTCTGATCATGTTGGTACTGCCGCACAACAATCATGTGCGGCACTGTACAGGTACCAGCCACATCTTTGGGGGGCAGACAGCCGCTGCTGACTCAAGCGGTCCATGCCGTGTCCATACCTAGCGTGTTTGTTTACAGGGCGCGGAGAGGCCTGCTGCCACCTAAACACCGGACATCATGGCGTGGCATCTGCTAAACAGCATGCAACGGCAAGTAGTAGCACAGCAGACGACAGGCTGTTCGACAGAGACACGTTGCTGACTCTACTGGCAACGCAGCGGTGGCGGAGTAGGCCCGCGGCACCACCGGTCACAGACTAGGACTACAGACAAGCAGCTCAAGTATTGCGGCCTCCGGCCCGCCAGTGCGGGGGCGCCAAAAATCTGCATAATGGCGTTTGCAAGCGTGAGTGTAGAAGCACGACTGTAGGGGCAGCACACCGCTCAGCAGGCACGTCAGGACTGTGCACACCCGAATCCGCACGAACCACACCCCGATCTTGATGCACCAGACAAGGCAATTGCATGACAGCGCCGCCCTCAGCTGTACCGGCCCATCCGGCTTCTGAATGCGCTGCCGAAAAAAGTGGGAAATACTGGAACGCTACTGATGAACACCACACCCCTAACCAGGCACGCGCGTATCGCGCAGCCTGGGGGCGCCCGAGCGCCCCCTTGGCACAGCGACCCCGACGCTGCGCCAAGCTTAACCACAAGATGTGCACCGCGCAGGGCCCTCATGGCCCCGCAGCACAAGGGGGCAGCAGAGGGCGCCGGCCCCCCTAGTCCGCTCCGTATTCGCAAGGCACTCAGTTACTGAACAAGCAAATAGCATACAACAAAGGCACCCAGAACGCAACCACAAAAAGCGAGTGTGCTCCGCGAAGGAGGGCCGATGCAGGCCCCCCCGCCAAGCCTGGGAGGGAACAGAGATCACCGCAGACAGAGCCGAATTCGAGCAGCGCCCAGTCACCTGGGGTCGCCGCCGCTCATGGCAGGCAGCGAGGCGGCTGCATGACATGGGCGCCCCGAGCGCACCGCTGCCAGGCAGCCGGGCTGGTGTCCGACTAGGGTGAGCAGTCCTCCCCCGGGGGCGCGCATTCGGCTGGCGCCGCCACAGCCGGCCAGCCTGCTGCGGCCCCCGGGCCTACCCCAGAGCAACCCCTTCCCTCTTTTGGTGGCATCGGCGCCCGCACAGCCTCTCCAACTTGAAATGCCAACATGTGTGCGCGCGCCGATGCCTGCAGCTGAAACAGAGAGGTCCCGGGGCCGCGCCCCGCTCATACTCCGCTCCACCTGCCCACCAGCCACGCACGCCGCCCCGCGAGCGGGGTCGAGCCAGCGCGCGCCGCGCTGCAAGCCCCCGCCCGTGGCGCGGGCAACGTGCCCTCTCCTTGGCCCAAAAATGCTTTTGCAAGTCGATTTGTGGGCGCTGGGGCCCCCGGCGCAGATGCGCGCCCGCGCTCAGCAGCGGGGCCTCACAGGCTGCGGCTGCGCAGCATCACAAAGTCGCCCAGCGCGCTCGCCACGCTGGCCGAGCTCTCGATGCTGGGGTTGCGGCCGGCGTCCAGACGGCGGCCGCACGCGCTGCCCTCGGCGTACCCGTCCGCCACGTCCCACGCGCTGTCCTCCGGCACCGCGAACGCGTTGGCCAGCAGCGAGCTGCACGGCGACGCGGGGCTGCCGCGGTGCGCGTGCGGCGGCGCGTCCTTGCGGCCGAGCGCGGCGTGCGCGCTGCGGCACTGCTTGTCGAGCATGCGGAAGGCCATCGTGGCCACGAGGTCCAGGTCCAGGTGCATCGCGGCCGCCCAGCCGTAGATCTCCTCGCGCAGCTCCGAGTTGGCCAGCAGCATCACCCAGCCCTCCAGGCGCCGCCCAGTCACGGGGCAGTGCTGGCAGCCTGCGCGGCGCGGCCTCTTCGATCTCGAATGAGCGGGAAGTGGCGCAGGCGCCGGCTGAGCGCGCGCCGGGGAAAACCTGACCACCGGGCACTGGACAGACAGCGGACACTGCGGGACAGACCCCGTGTGCAACGCAGGGCGGTCGGGCCGCGCCTGCCTTGTGCCACCCGTCCAGGCTGCGCCGATCAAAGTCCTGCGCACGTAGGGCAAGCGGCAGTCAGCCACTGCGGATAGGCCAGGTATATCCTCCACGGGCAGGGCAGCTGCCAGTCGTGCACATGGCATCCACAGAGCAGTGGCGCGCCCAATGTGGCGCCATGCAGCGCACTCAGCAGACCCATGTGCGCCAAAGAACAATCCCACAATGTGCGTAGATACAGGCGCCCTCGCACGCGACAGGACGCCGTGATGAGGCAGCAGGGCTGTGAGTGTGAGGTGCGTCTCACCTGGCCGGTATTCACGAGAGTGACCGGCTCCAACATGAGACTCCCACTCAGTGGGCAAAAATACGCGGACGGGGCGTCCACGACGAGGCTTGTTTCGGGAAAGAGCTTGCCGCTGCTCGGCGACCGCCCCAACACCATCGCCGACGGATAGTTTCTCGAGTTTTGACAGGAGCTCACAGCGTCCTCACTGCACAGTGCCCTCGTGAGCACCACCCCCAAGCCTCAGCCATCCCCCCGCGGACTTAATCAGGCGTTCTGCGCGGCAGTTGAGCTGATGCCTGCCGAGGAGGCTCGATTTGCATGACCCTAGCACTTGGAAGTGCAGGGCAAATGACCCTGCTGGTGGCAACTGCAGCCTCACTGCTGAGTGATACGACATTTTTTCATCATCTTCTACTCATGCTTGTGAACAGCCCCTCCTACACCAACCGCAACAGCCTGGGACTGGACGAGACCCAACAGAGTGGTAGGCGACCTGCTGTCTGGCAATATGGCCAGGGATGCACTACGGGCAGACATATTGCGCGGCGGCTCGGCGACTGCCAGCCACCGTACCGGGCAGACTGCCCCAACACGCACAGGTCAGGCCTGGCAATGCGCAAGCAGCTCGTTTCCACACGCCGGGCGAGAGCGCTCACTGGAACAAACTGCTATCTAGCGAACGAACCAAGAAACAACCTGGAGCAGTGCTGCGCTGCCGTGCAGAGTCAGTACGCGCGCGCCGGCTCGTCCATGAGCGCCCAGCCAAACACGCGCTCGTACTCCGCGGCCGCGCGGTTCCAGGACAGGTCGGCAGTCATGCCGGCGCGCATGATCGCCGCCCAGACGCCCGGCTGGTGCCAGCGCACCTCCAGCGCAGCGTCCAGCGCGCGCAGCATTGCGCCCGCGTCCGGCGGCGCGAACGTCCACCCGGTGCCCACATCGCCGCCTGCGGCCGCGGTAGGGGTGTCGGGCATGCTGGGCTGGGGTGAAGGCCCGGCGGGCAGAACAGCAGGGTGGTTGGGTATGGCGCGCGTCTGCTTCGTGCAGCGAGCAGCCGCCGTGCCCGCGCACAGATGCGTTTCAGCGCCGCACAGACACTGACAACGCTCGGGTCGGCCCGTCTAGGCGCCAGCTGATAACAGGTGGTGGCCAACGCGCATTTGCAGGTGCAGGGCGCGACCGGGACGGAGGCAGCCTGGCACGAGACGCCGCAGACACCATGCATGCAACCACGACAGCTGCCGGGCCGGCTTGGCGTTGCTGGCAGCGCAGCGGCGGGGCACTGGAGCGGGACCCAGCCAGCAGGCCTCCCGAGGGGCGCGACATGCAAGGACACGCGGCTGCGAGCGCGGCTGACTGGGGAGCCGCGGAGCGGGCCGGGCGCGGGCGCCGCGCCGTCCGCGTGCGCGTCGTGGCACCGGATGGTGTCGCGCAAGCCGCCGGTCGCGTGCGCGACCGGCACCGTGCCGTAGCGCATCGCGAACAGCTGGTTCAGCCCGCACGGCTCGAAGCGGCTGGGCATGAGCAGCACGTCGCACGCGGCCACGATGCGGTGCGCGAGCGGGACCGAGAAGCCGACCCAGCCGCGGAAGGCAGGCCGGTGCGCGGCCTCCGCGCGCCGCATGGCCGCCTCGTACTCGGCGCTGCCGCTGCCCAGCATCACCAGCTGCGCGCGCGCGCGCCGCTTGCGCGCGCTGCCCTACCAGACCCTACCATACCCCCTACCCTACCCAGGATCACCATCTGCGCGCGCGCCCGCCGCTCGCGCGCGCGCCGGCAGCCCCGCGGCCAGTTTCACCAGCATGCGGCTGGCTCCGCCGCAACCGGCTCGGCACTGGCGCGCCAAGGTGCAGCCAGTAGCGGAGCATCCGCAGGCCCGTGGAGCGCCAGCGCCCCATGCAGAGGTGTGGAAACAGCCTTGGGCTCCACCTATGCAAGCCCAGGCCGGGCGCCGCGAGAGCAGTGTTCACAGCCCGCAGGGGCAGCTCAGCCCGCAGAGAGACTCTGAGCGCCGCGCGGCCCCGGGCTACCGAACTCCGCGCTCGGCGACCGCGCGCACGCCGCGAGCCCTAAGCAAGCCCTGAACATCCCGCTGCGCGCCCGCCAGCAGCGCTCCAGGCGCCGGCCGGGGGGCGGGCGCGCGCCTGGCAGCCGCGCTGCGCGATGCCGGGCACGGCGTCCAGCACGATGTCGGGGCCCTTCTGGTGGTCCAGCCGCCCGATCCAGCCGATCAGGGGTATCTGCGCGCGGCGTGCCCGCGCGTCGGCCCGCGCCGCTCGCCGAGGCGCTCGCCTGTCCAGCCTACCAAGCCGTGTGCAGAGCCCTGTCCTAGCTGCAACGCCGCCGCCGCCTGCAGTCCAGCGATTGGAACTCCCATTTCAAATCAGGCAGATGATAACAAAAGCAAGCAGGGCGCACCCTGGCGTCCACGGCAAAGCCCAGCTCGGCCTGCAGCGCGGCCTTGCACGCGGCCTTGCCGGCGGTGTCGCCGGCGTCAAAGGCGGCCGGCGTGTGCCCGTCGGTGGCCGGGTCCCACTCGTCGGTGTCGACGCCGTTGGTGATGCCGTTGAGCACGTGCTTGCGGCCCTGCAGCACGTGGTGCAGGCCCCAGCCGCCCTCCGCCGTGCAGACCTCCCATGCGTACCCCTGCGCGCGCGCGCCGGAGCGGCCGTCACATGCATGCCGCATGCTGCGAGCCTGTTACGGCCAGCCAGGGCTGCTCAGGCTTGTGCAGGTCATCTCCCAGTCTCTATAAAGCAGAGCGGGAGGCAATGCGCTCCTCAGTAACGGGTAACAAATACGAATGTTAGGACAAATTCAAACTGGCTCCGCCCACATCGACACAGCTGCAAGAGCGGGCGCCCGGCCGCGGGCCCGGCGGGCAGCGCGGGCCCTGGGGTCGCCGCCGCACCTCGCTGACGGTCACGACGCGGTCAGAGCACAGCACTGCGCCCTTGAGCAGGTTGACGGCGGGGCCGTTGACGCTGGCCCAGCTCGGGTACTCCCAGGCCAGGTGCGCGTACCTGCGCGGCGCGGCGCGCGCAGGCTCGGTGGGGCGCGCCCGGGCAGAACCCTAGCTAGACTTCTGATACCGCTGTCAACGGCCGGCGCCCCATGGACAGGCGAGGCTCGGACAGCAGAGTGCAGGCCTGGTCCCTGCTGGCCGGGCGACGGGCGCCGCGGGGGGAGGAGGGGGGGGGGGGGGGGGGGGGGGGGGCGCG
>JAABUU010002216.1_pt1 | contig 28404 bp, 33 predicted proteins | sample 5559301 | NCBI WGS metagenome assembly JAABUU01 (sample SAMN10711884, study PRJNA513360) | rock metagenome | isolation source: Antarctica rocks | place: Antarctica: Victoria Land, Richard Nunatak white
GTCAAACTCGCTGGCCCAACCCGTCCCGGACGCGGCTGGAGCGCGGCGCGGTGAGCTGTCGGGATCGGTATCGGTATCGGTAGGACTGGTGGTTACGGCGCTGGTGAAGCTGGTCACGCAAAGCCTCCTCGGCAGATCGGCTGGCACGCGGGTGGGTGCCGGCTCAGGCAGGAAAGCGGCTGTCGGACCGCGGGCGGGCAGCCGGCGGCGTAGCACCCTGGGGGTCGTCGAGCGTCATCACCTCCAGCACGACCAGCGCCCGGTGCAGCTGACGCCGGTCGGCCGCCGGAAGCGGCCGGCGGCAGGCGAGCTCCAGCAGGCGGGCCATCCGCCGCAGGCGCCGGGGGGCAAGATGCAGCGCCCGGTTCCCACGCCGGTGCAGCTGCAGCCGCAGCCCGAGCCCCAGCCCGATCCGCATGCGCCTGGCGCGCAGCCGGTCGGGTAGCGGGTGAGCCGGGTCGTCGTGCAGCTGGCGCAGCAACCGGACCCAACTGACCACGTCCGCCCGTGCCGCGGGAACACCAGGAACCCGGCGCAAGCAACGGCGGCGGTCCCCCCAGAGCATGACTGCCAGCACCGCCAGCACCATCCCACCCGCAAGGGCAGCCAGACCCGTTGCCCTCACCGTGCCGGCCCGTTCCGGTTACTTGCCGGTGAGCTGGCTGGGCACCTTGTTCGGCAGCTTGTCCTTGAGCTTCTGGACCTGCTTGTCGAGCCGGTCGACAGCGCTGCGGTTGTTCAGCACGGTAGCGGCCCCACCGAGCAACGCCCCGGACACAATCAGGGCGAGCAGGCCGGTGACCAGCCCCCCGATGGCGACACCTTTGCCGGTCACCTGCGGCCGGCGGCTCATCGCAATCCCGGCCGCGGCCAGGATCAGCGCGATGATCCCGAGCACGAGCGCTGCCGGGGACAGCAGAACGGTCAGCGAGCAAACCAGAGCGCAGACGCCGAACACCAGCGCGAACACCGCCGCCACACTCGTCTTGATCTTCTGGCTGGCCCGGTTGCCCGACTCGGTTGCTGCTGCAGAAGTAGCCATGCCACGTTCTCCTTCGCGGGGCGGGGGGTCCGGCCAGCGGGTCTGCTGACCCGAGCTGCGACGACCCCGAGCTGCGGCGGCCCCGGGGCTCGCCGTGCCTCTGCCATAGACACGCCTACCCGGCCGCGTCATGACGCACCAACCCGCCAGCACCGTGCGGCGGGACGTGGACCCGCCGGGCGCCGTCCCGGCAAAGGCCAGGTGGCGGGCTGCGGGCCCGCAGCAGCCGCGGTCCGATCAGCACCGGGACTCCCCGCCGGGGCGGGGAACTGCTCCCCCGGCGCGAGGGTCGCGGCGAGCGCCGCGCCGGGGGCGGCCTGCCCGTGTCGGCTGCGGTCAGCGTTGCTGGCCGTCGGCTGCGGCTGGGTCCGGGAAGGTGTCGCCGCCGGTTGGCGTCGTGCTCGCGCCAGCTGCCGGGTCGGTGGTGACGATGAGCAGGTCCGGCTGGGAGCTGGGCACCTCGGCGACGACGGCGTTCAGCGCTTCGGCTGGGCGGGCAGGTGCCGCGCCGAGCGGGTCAGGGACGACGTCGACGGCGGCGGCCAGCGCTTCGGCTATCACATCGGTTGTCGCGGCGGCGACTGCCTGCATCGCCGCGTCGAGGACGCTGTCGAGGACGTTGTCAATGACAGCGTCGGTTGCTTGGGCGACGACGATGTCGCGCCCGAAAGCACGGCGTCGGTGGCGGTGGAGCTAACGATGTCGAGGGCGGCATCGACCAGAGCTTCGGTTGCTGGCGCCGGCGCAGCTGCCCGTTCAGGTCCTGGACTGCTGGACGTCGACCGGCCGCCTCGGCGACCAGCTCGGCGAGCTGGTCCTGCTCCTGAACCAGGGCTTCCAGCGCGCTGGTGCGACGTCCCTTACGGGTCACACGAGGCATGCTTTTCCTTTTGTGCGGGTGTCCAGGCCACCGGGAGCGGCCAGCGAGCTCTATTCCGACACTCGTCGGGTGGTGCGGACCTCGCGTGCCCCTATCCCGCCGGCGTCGTCACCGGCAGTCCTGCCGTTCTGGACACTCGCCCCGGCGGCGAGCTTCTCCTGGCGCTCGTCCTCGAGCTGGCGGCTGAGCTGGTCACGCTCGGCTGCCAGGCCCTGCTGCTCCTTGCGGTCGGCCTTGAGCTGCCGGCGGGTAGACACCCGGCGCTTGATCCCGCGGCCGAGGCCGGCGAGCAGCAGGTTCAGCCCGAGCATGCCGGCGGCGCCGAGGATGGCGCCGATCAGCAGCAGGCGGCCGGTGGACCCGGTGATGTGGTAGCCGAAGATCTCAAAGCTGCGGGTCAGCAGGTGGCTGCTGCCGATGTTGCTCAGCACCCCGACGACGGCGATGACGACGGCGACGATGAGCAGTAGAAGCCCGAGAAGGATCATGGAACGCTCCTGGCAGGGTTGGCCGGAGGATCTCCGGGCTGGCGGCAAAGGTGCGGTCGGCTGCTTGGTGTAGCTGCCTTGTTCTAGACACGCCTTCAGGCAGCTGGCATGACGCACCACCCACCACCGGACCGCTGGCCAGGGCCAGCCACCCGCCACCGCGCCGTCGGCGCAGGAAGCCCGACCACACCCCCAGCCCAGCCCACACCCCGCAGGCACCACCAGCTCGGTGCCGCGCCAGGTCATAGCTGTGCGGACCGGACGCCGCTCACCTCGCCTGCGGCTCGTCGATCGGGGGTTCCAAGGCCTCCAGCGCTTGTTCCAGCGTGGTGTGCCAGACCAGGAAGCGGTGCAGACCGGTCAGCTGCAGCCGCGTCAGGACATCCTCGGCCGGCGCCACCAGGCCGAAGCTGCAGCCAGCAGCGGGGGCCCGGCGGTGGGTGTCGATCAGGGTGGCGGCTGCGGCGTTGTCAACGTTGGTGGCTTCGGCCAGGTCGAGCAGCAGGTGACGCGGCCCGTGCCGCAGCCCCATCAGCAGCAGGTCGCGCAGCCGGGCACCGTCCTCACCGGTCAGCGACCCGGCGCACACCACCAGCATCACCTGCACCCCGGAACGGGTGAACTCCTCCAACAGCTGCAGCTGCAGCGCAGGGACATAGTTCGGCCGGCGAGTCATCCTCGGGGCCGACCCTGACCAGCGAAACCGGGGTAAAGCGAACTGGCCATACCCGTGCCGCCTGTCTGGTCAGTCCCGTGAAAAGGTCCGGCGTAGCAACGCTCACGGCGTGCGGTACTGCCCGTCGGGACCGGTCCCAAGACACACCGGCGGCCGGGAACAACGGTCTACACCCACCCGTCGGGCGCGGTACCGGCACCGCCGCCGGCGGCGGCCCGGCACCGCCGCCGGCGGCAGCCCAGCACCGCCGCCGGCGTCGTGGTTCAGCGCCGGCGCCGGCGGGTGGTCTAGCGCTGCTGGCGGCCCTCGGGAGCCTCGACGACCTCCTCGATCTGCTCCTTACGGACCTGCTCGGACACCTGCTGCTGTTCGGTGACAGTCTCGGTACCGAGCCTGACCCGCTCGACCGCCACCGTCTCCTTGTTCACCATGACCTGGTCGGCGTGCAGCGTGACCTCGTGCTCCTGCTCGGTCAGTTCCTGTCCGGTCATGGCCGCATCGCGGTTGGCGTCCGTGATCGGCTCGCTGGTGACGGTGGCCCGCTCGTAGGTGACCGGCACCGTCTGGGTGACGGTCTCGGTCACGATGTGCTTACGCAGCCGGGCCCGGCCCGCCTCGACCTGCTGGGTACCCACCGAGAGCCGCTCCTCCGAGCGGGTCATCGCGTCGTCGGTGCCGGCCCTGGAGGGGGTCTGCTGCGGCGGTGGGGTCTGGGTGGGTGGCTGGCCGGTGGCCTGTCCGGGCTGGGCGGTGACGGTCTCCCCGGAGTAGGAGACGCCGTAGTGGTGGAACAGGTCTGCCTCGTCCTGGGTGGACAGCTCGCCGGCCGGGTCGTGGTGCGGCGCGTTCTTGATCGTGTCCTTGGTGTAAGGGACGGTCATCTCAGACTCGGTCGCCGACGCGTCGACCAGCGGAACGAGTGTCGCGTGGCCGCCGAACATGCCGGTCTTGACCGCCGCCCACTCGGGCTTGCCGTTTTCCACGTCGAGGTAGATGGCCTCGACCTTGCCGACCTTGGCTCCCTGGCTGTCCAGGACCTCCAGGCCCTCGAGTTGGTCGGGGTTCATCGTGCGGGGATGCGGCATGGCTCTCCTTGAACACGTAGGACTACTGCCGGCTGGCCAGCCGGCAGACGGACGGCCACGACGGCCACCCGGTACTCAGGGGAGCTCGAGTGGCCCCTCCCTTGCAGATTCGTGTTTGCCACCCGTTCATGACGCACGGCCTGCCCGGCGCGCCTGCGGGCACCTGGCAGACCCGGGCGTGGCCGGTCCCGCAGGAGGGTGCACGAGCGTTCAGATCCCCCATCACGGGTCCTGCGCCCCTCTCCGCAGCCCCCACCAGCAGGGGCGGTCAGCGCTCTGCTGGCAGTTACCGTGGCGGTCAGTCGTCAGCCAGTGTTGATCAGCCGTGACAGATTGCTACTGTGGCCGCCGGCCTCGGCGGCGGGAAAGGGGCGGAGATGACGACCGGGCCGCCGCAGCACCGGCTGCCAGCCGACGTCGCCTCTGACGTCGCCGTTAACATGGCAGTTGACGGGACCATCGACGGCGTCGCCCCGCCGAGGCCTGGGCGCCGATGAGCAGCCCGATCGACCCGGCGGAGGCGACCGACTTGGTGCAGGCGGCCCGCCGTGCGGCGGTGTCCCGCGGCTGCGGGTGGAGCACCGCCGAGGACATCGCCCAGGAGACACTCGCCCGGGTGCTGGTAGCAGCCGCCCGGCTGGACCCGGCGGCGCGGCTGCCGTTCGCGGTCACTACCGCCCGCAACCTGGCGGTCGACGGGCACCGGGCGACCGCCCGGGACCGGCGCAACCACCACCGGCTGCTGGACCCGGCTCAGGCGGTGCAGCCCGACGATGAGCTGCTCGCCGCCGAGCGACACCAGGCGTTGACCAGCGCACTGGGCGGGCTCGGCCCGGCTGAGCGAGAAGCGCTGGTCTGGCACTTCGATGGGGTCAGCACCGCTGACATCGCCGAGCAGGAGTCGACGACGCCCGGCGCGGTCGCCGCGCGACTGGCCCGCTCCCGGGCCCGGCTGCGGGTGGACTACGTGCTCGCGCTGCGCAAGGTGACCCCGCCGACACCGCGGTGCCGACCGGTGCTGCTGGCGGTGTCCGCCAGTGACATCCGCCGGCAACGCGCTCTGGACACCGCCGGCCACCTCGCTGGCTGCCCGAGCTGCGCCGAGCTGATCCCACCACTGGCGCAGCGCCGCAGCTTCCTCGCCGGGATCGCCGTCGCGCCGCTGGCGCTGCTCGGCGCGGCCGGCGGGCGGATCGCGCGAGTGAGCCAGCACCCAGCAGCCCAGGCCAGTGCCGCTGTCGGGGTCGCCGGCAGCATCGCTGCTTTCGTCCTTCTCGGCGCCGCAAGCCCGCCGCGCTTGGGCACGGTCGGGGCACCACCGCCGGTGACCGCGCACATCTCCCCGCCTTTGCCGGCTACTGCCAGGCCCGCCGGGATGAGCTGGCTGCGGGCAGCTGACGGGGCTCCGGTCACGCTCACCACCATCGCTCGGCTGGGCGGGCAGCGGGTCGTCGCTCGAGCGGCGCCGGTGCAGTCCGTCGTCTCCTATCCCGGGTTCTGGGTCGGGTCGTCGCCCGCCAACCGGGTCTATGTGCACGTGACCGTTCCGGGGCTGATCACCCGGCCGGTGCTCGCCGGACACCCGATCAGCTTCGTGGGTGTGCTCGTCGCCCACACTCCGGGGTTCGCCCGCCGCGACGGGGTGCAAGACGGTGAAGGCGCTGGGCAGCTCGACACTCAGGGCATCCACATCGAGACCCCGGCCGCCTCGCTGCATCAACCCTGAACCAGGGCAGCCGTCGCCTGGTGCCTCCCGCCGAGGTGAGGTTCGCGGTGTTGTGCTGCTCAGGTGAGGGCGCCGCCGGCAGCCAGGGGGTCAGTCCCTGGCCAGCCGGCGGCGCCGGTCACGCTGGTGCTGCTCAGCTGACGCCGGGGACGGTGGCGTTGTCGTTGGGGGTGAAGCCGGTCTGCTTCTTCAGCTGGCCGAACGAGCTGTTGGTGGAGTCGACCTGGGAGGTGTTGCCGCCACGCAGCTGGCTGCCCATCGCGGTCAGCTTGTCCTTGATCTGGCTCATGTTCGGTACGTACTTGCACAGCGTGGCGTCCGAACGGGCGTTGTCGATCGCGGTACCCAGGAAGTGGGCGATGGCACCGGCGGCGACGGCGCCCTTGACCAGCGTGACGACCTTGCCGGTCTTGGTCGCGCTGGTGAACGAACCGCTCTTGATCGGCTTGTAGATGTAACGGTGGAACGCACCGGCCGAGATACCCAGGTCGGCCAGCACCCGGGTCTTGGGGATCTTCCTGGTGCCGACGGAGGCGCACGACGCGGGTGTCGCGCCGCCGCTGCTTGGGCTCTGCGTACCCGACGACGAGCCAGCGCTTGAGCCCGAGCTGGAACTCGAGCTGGTGGTGCCGTTCGAGCCACTCGAGGTGGTGGAGGTCTTGCTTCCGCATGCCGCCGCTCCGGTGAACAGCAGCGCGAGGGCGAGCAGCAGCGGAAGTGGCAGGAAGAACCTCCTGCGCCGGGCGGCGGCACCGATCTGGGCAGGACTGAGCTGGGCGGGACTGGGCTGGGCAGGACTGGCTGGCATTGTCGTTTCCGTTCTGTTGACGAGCACTGGTTGACTGTGGGGTGGTGGTCGCCGCTCTACCGGCGGCCGGTGTGGCTACTGGCGGCGGGCACCGGCGGCAGAGTTGCCGCCGTCGCTGCCGGCGGCGGACTGCGCCTTGGCTTTGGCCTGCTGGGCCTGCTCTCTGATTCTCGGCGCGCCATCGCCTGCCAACGGCCGCTCATGGTGGAGACGCCACCGCCGCCGACCGCGACGATGACCACCCCGACGACCGCCGCCAACGTGGCGTAGAGCAGGGCGTCGACGACGTTCTGCGCGATGTGCAGCTGGTCCAGCGCGGCGATCGTGAACAAGGCGATGATCCCGGTGGAGGCGTTGGCGAGCAGCGTGCCGTAGGACAACCCACCGAGGCTGTTCTCGATCAGCGCCTTGACGGCTGCGGCGAGCGCGAAGCCGATCACCAGGATGACGATGGCGATGAACACCAGCGGCAGGTAAGCGATCACCGAGTGCAGGTAGCCGCTGATCGGGTTGGTGCCGAACACCCCGAACGCCGTCGACAGCACGAACAGCACGATCGCGTAGAAGACAACCTGGGACAGAAGCCCGGCCGCGTCGTACTCACTGTTGGCCAGCGCCTTCTTCACCCCGCCGCGCTCGACCAGGTTGTCGAACCCGACTTTCTGCAGCACCCTGGTCAAGATCTTGGCGATGGCCTTGGCGACCACATAGCCGACCACCAGGATGATCAGGAAAACGACGAGCTTGGGGATGAACGTCGCGATATTGCTCCACGCATTGCTCAGGCCGGTCTTGTAGTCGATGGCGAGGACCGCCATGCGGTGCTCCTTACGGGTCGATGTTCACAGTCCGGAAGGCAACGAGCAGTGGCTGAGGCTGCGGCTAGCTGGTGGTGATCGACGCCCGGCGGTTCTGCTGGCGCCCGCCCTCGGTGCTGTTGGACGCGACCGGGTCGGCCTGGCCCTTGGCGGCGGCGGTCACCGGCGGGGTGGAACCCAGCTCTGTGCGCAGGACTGAGGCGACCGCCTCGGCCCGCTGCAGCGACAGGCCGATGTTGCTCGGTTGGCCGCCGACGACGTCGGTGTAGCCGGTCACCGTCACCTTCGACGGGTGCTGCGCCTTGATCCGCGCCGCAGCGGCCGCCAGCACCTGGCGGGCACCTGCGTCCAGCGCTGCCGAGTCGCTCGCGAACAGCACCGTCCCCTGCGCGGTGCCGGCAGCAGCCGACCCCGCGCCTTTGGCAGCAGAGCTGCCGCTGGCGGTCCCTGCCTCGATGCCGGTCGCCGCCGTGGCCGCAACCCCGCCGCCGCCGACCAGGGCAGCACCCCCAGCTGCCGAACCTGTCCCGCTACCGCCAGCCGCCGAGCCGGTCCCGCTACCGCCAGCTGCGCCACTACCCGCACCAGCCGGCGCACTGCCCGACCCCGCGCCGGGTGCTGCTGCGCTGGCTGTCGTCCCGGACGACGGGGAAGGCGGCAAACCCGACGGGGTGCTGGCCCCAGTCGGGCTGGCGGCGGCGACCGGCGCGGTGGCACTCTTGTTGCCCGAGTGGTGCAGCAGCGCGTACAGCGCCAACGCGAGCAGCGCCAATGCGAGCAGCGCCAGTAGCGGGATCAGCCACGCCGGGCGGCGACGCCGGTTGGGGGTGACAGCGACGGCGCCGGTGCGGTTCCTCGACGGCGGAGCGGGTTCGTGCGACATGGCAGCTACTCCAAAGGCTTGGTGGGATCGCCGGCGGGCGAGCCGGGTCGCGGTGACCCCGTTCCACCACAGACACGTCCCCGACCGGCCGCCATGACGCAACCGGCGTCAATTGCCCAAACGGGTGACGTTCGCCGCGCCCGTCCCATCCCCAGCTCGAACCCGGCCCCCATCCGGCCCTGCGCCGTCATGACGCTCGGTCCGCTCAGCGGGCACCACCGGCGGTGCCCCGACAGCGGACTGCGGAGCGCCACCGCCCCGTGCCGGTCCGCGCGGAGCGGCCGTCAAGGACGGTGCCTCGCGGTTGCTGCAGGTCGCAACACCGCCGTGGTGACACGTCCGGTGCCGGCCGTGCCCGCACCGTCCGTCGCTATGAACTCTGCCCCCGCGGCAGCCGGCCGGCGCCCCAGCCGGTGTCGATCTGCACGTGCTCTTTATGCAGCTCTATGTTGAGCGTCTGCTGCCCGCTGATCCTGCTTCACGACGGCGGTGACCCGCTCGTAGGGCCGCACCGCCAGCTGCACGACGGGCACCTGCTCCCGCAGCACGATCACCAGCGGCTGCTGGGACGTGACCTGAGCTGGCGGCTGCTCGGGCGGGGCGTCGGGCAGCGCCGAGCGGTGCACGACAAGTTCTTCTCGGCGCACGGTGACCTCCACCTGACGGGTTTCGGTCACGATCCGGCGCTGGAACGTCACCCGCTGGGTAGCCACCCAGGCGGTGGTGATCTGCGCTCGCTCTTCTGCGCGCACCGTCTCGACGGCGGAAGCCGGGCGGGTGGGATCGGTTGTCATCAGATTTGCTCCAGATCTGGGCTGCTGCCCAGGACAGGGCAGCAGCGCAACGCGGCGACGACGCCGTACGGCTCGCTCACCTGATGGACACGCCGCCTGGCGCCGCTGTCCATCACAGCCGGGTGCAGGCCAGACCGGGGTCGCGCTACTTGGGGACGTTGACCGGGTGATGTCGGCCGCAGCCATGGGCGCGGTGAGCAGGCCGGTCAGGATCCAGCCGCGGGGCCTGTCCGCCGTCTGGGCGGGCCGCTCCCCCAGCTGCTGGGCGCCTCACCAGCACTTCCGCTGCCACACGTCCGCGCCTAGGCCCCGCCGGTTACGAACAACCGGCAGGGCCAGGCGGCCGACTACCGCCGCGGTCGGTCGTCGGGTGCGTCGATGACCTCCTCGATCTGCTCCTTGCGGACCTGCTCGGACACTTGCTGGGACTCGGTGACCGTCTCGGTGGCGAGGCGGACCCGCTCGACCGGGACCGTCTCCTTGTGCACGACGACCTCCTCGGCGTGCAGCACCACCTCGTGCTCCTCCTCGGACAGGGCGGGGCCGTCCATCGCGTTGGGCATGTTCGCCTCGGTGATCGGCTCCCGGACGACGGTAGCCCGCTCGACCGAGACCGGCACCGTCTGGGTTACGGTCTCGGTGACGATCCGCTTGCGCAGCCGGGCCCGGCCCGTCTCGACCTGCTCGGTACCCACCGACAGCCGCTCCTCCGAGCGGGTCATCGCATCGTCGGTCACCGGCCCGGAGGTGTCCCTGCCCTGGGCACCGGTCTGCGACGGCGGCGGGGCGCTCTGTCCGCTCGCCTGCCCGGGGCCACCGGTTGCGGTGACCGTCTCGCCGCCGTAGGGGATGCCGTAGTGGGTGAACAGGTCCTTCTCGTCCTGCGCGGAAAGCGCGGCGTCGGGGTCGTGGTGCGGAGCCGACTTGACCGCCTCCTTGTCGAACGGCACGGTCAGGTGACCTTCGGCGTTCTGCTCCGCTGTGGACAGCGGGATCAGGGAGATGTGGCCGCCGAAGGTCCCGGTCTTGACCGCGGCCCACTCCGGCCGGCCGGTCTGGTTGTCCTCATAGACCGCGTCGATCTTCCCGAGCTTGTCGCCGCCGGGTCCGTAGACCGTGGCTCAGTCGAGCCTGTCGGGGTCGGTGATCGGCATGCTTGGTCCCTTCGTAGTGCACGGTCCGGAGGTTGACGCCCCGAAATGGCGGTGGCCGGCAGCCAGAGCCTTTCCCAGCTCTACACCGTAAAACGGCCGGCCGGGGGAACAGTGCGGAAACTTGCTCGACCCGCGCCGATGACACCGCCGCTTGGAGACGAGGCCGTGCGGTTGCTCGCCCGGACGCGATACTTCCCGTTTACGGTGTCCCCCGGTTCTCGCGGGGGTAGTAGCCCACCAGCGGGTTCCTCGGCGAGCACGCCGCCCCAGTACGGCGGAGGCGGCAGGAGATACCGAAAAGGCCGCCGACGGCAGGTGCCCGATACGCCGTCGGCTCAGCAGTGCGCCCGCAGCCGGTGGCGCAACGGCAGGAACGACCGATCCGGGCCACCGCCCGACTCGGACCCGGCTACCAGGAGGAGACAGCTGTGAGCTTCATCGACAAGGCCAAGAACAAGCTGCAACAGGTCCAGGGGCAGGTCAAGCAGAAGACCGGCGAACGCACTGGCGACAAGAACCTGCAGGCCGAGGGCAAGACCGACACCGCCAAGGGCAACCTGAAAAACGCTGGGGAGAACCTCAAAGACGGCTTGAGCTAAGCGCCCAGCCTCGGCTCTCATGCGGCCCCCGACCCGGCGAGCCATCCAGGGGGTACACCCCGCGGGTCGGGGCCTGCGCGGGTAATGGTCAACCCCGCATCAAGCGGGCAGAAGCCAGACGTTTGCAGCCGGTCGCACCGCCCCGGAACCAGGCAGGGTCTGAGCGGAGCGCCGACACGTGGCAGTCAGCAGCAAGGCCGTCCACGGGGGGCAGCACCTGGTCCTGGCCGGCCGGCGGGCCAGCGGCTGGACCGGCGGGCGATCCTTGACACGGCTTCGGCGCTGATCGAACGCGACGGTCTGGCCGCGTTGAGCATGCGCCGGCTGGGTCGCGAGCTCGACGTGCAGGCCATGGCGCTCTACCGCTACATCCCCAGCCGGGAGCACCTGATTGACTGGGTCGTGGACCTGGTCCTTGATGAGCTCTACGCCGACCCCGAGGTGCTGCTGCTGCCCACCGGCGGCTGGCAGGACTACCTCAACCGGCTCGCGTACGGGCTGCGGCGGATGGCCCTCGCCCATCCCCACCTGTTTCCCCTGGTCGCCACCCGGCCCCCCCACCGCCCCATGGGTGCGGCCACCGCTTCGCAGCCTTCGCTGGATCGAGTCGTTCCTGGCCGCGCTGACCTCAGCGGGCTTCTCGGACGACACCGCGATATACGCCTACCGCGCGTTCACCGGCTTCCTGCTCGGCCACCTGCTCCTGGAAGTAGCCGCCCAACGCGTGGACATCAGCCCCGTCGCGGGCGACGAGAACACCGTCGAGCAACCCGCCGATCCGCTGCAGGGCTACCCGACGCTGCTCAGGTTGCGCCCGCAGCTCGCCCACCAGGACCCCGGAGAAGAGTTCGACCACTCCCTGGCCAGCTTGATGCACCGGCTGGAAGCCGCCGTCATGGGCGACGAGCACTACCAGCAGACCGGCGCTTCCCGGCGCCCTGCCGAAAACCTGGCTATCTAAACGAGCGCCGAGGCGCCGGTCCGGAACGGGGCATCAGCCGCCCGACGACCCGACGCTCGTGAACTCGCGAACATCCCACGCAATAGCCAGCTGCTGACATGAACGCAGACCACAGATCAGTCGCCGACCCGCGGCCTGTCGCCGTCGCAGCACACCCACTGCCGCCGCTTGCCTGACCGCCGGACACGTGGACGTGGTGCGGTGGCTGTCGGGTCGCCGTGCACTTCTGCGTCGCGCTGCCCGCAGCAAGGCCCAATTGCACAGCTGTTGCGAAGTCGGGTCACCGCACGGGCCGCAGCGGCCCTTCCCCGAATCGGGCGATGCGCCGGACGATGCGCTCGCGGTCCGGTGCGAGCTGGCTGACCGGGCAGGCACGTCCTGCGGGCCGCCTGGCGGTGCCGGGTCTGCCGGCACCGCCAGCCCGGTGGGGTTAGGAGCCGATCGGGCGGGCGCCGAACAGCACGACCTCGCGCTCGAGGTCGTAGTAGACCTCATCGCTAGCGGACAGCCAGTCGAACAGGTTGTCCGCGTCGTCGACGTTGAGTGTCAGGACGACTTCGGAGGCGCCGTTGTCCAGCACGAGCTGGAACAGATAGCTGCCGGGTTCTCCCTTACCCGACAGGGAGAAGTTCGGCTGCCAGTGGGTCACCTTGCGGGTCTTGATGACACTTTTGCCCAGGTCGCTCGCGCCCGCGCCCTGCTCGGTGCTGGTCATGTTCGTTCCTTTCGGTGGCGTGTCGTGGTAGCGGAAGCCCCACGCACTCGGCTTGCCCGCGTTGCCGCCTGCGAACGCGGTGCACTGGGTGCGGGGTAGGTACTCCGCGCGCTGCCGCAGTTCCGACCGGGCGGAGGTTCCGCTGCACCACCTCATCGGCGAAGTCCCGGTACCCGTAGCCCCGCTGAATCTGTCCGGCGTGCAGCCGGTTCGTGCCATCGCGGGCGACATACTGCCCCAGCACCCTGACCAGCTGGGCGGCGAGGTGAGGGGTTGTGCTGCCCGCAGCGGACGTCGACGAGTTCGCGGGCAGCGGTGTCGAGGTGGAAGTGCTGGTCCGGCTTGCGCCTGGTCGGGTTCGCCGGTGTACCGGCCGGAGCGGCGCTACTGCTCGGCGGTCAAGAACCCCTCCCCCGCCGGCTGGTCGCCCGCCCGCTCCATTGCCCGGCCCGGCCGCTCAGCTCAGCTGGTGGCGGCGCGCAGGTACTGGTAGATGGTCTGTCGGCTGAAGCCGGCGCAGCAGCGCGCCTTCGACTTCGTTGCGCAGCCGCAGCAGGATCTCGATGTCGACCGGCAGGTCGGCCACCGGCACTGCGGACAGGTCGTGGGCGGCCCAGGTGCGCAGCGGCCGGTGAGCTGGGCCAGCTTCCCGTCGAACGTTGTCTCGAACATGTGTTCGAATGTAGTCGAGCCGACTAACGAATACCAGCTTTGACCTGCCGAACAGCAATCTGTGGACAGCCGGCAACTGTCCACAAACCAAGTGGTCCGGCCTTGACATCGTGATGCCACCCACGCCCGGGCTAGCCGACAGCCGGCCGGGGTATCTTCGCGCCATGACGAACCCGGCGATCCGCTCGCAGCCCACCGGAGACGTCGACATCGCCGTGCCCGACGACGAGGAGCAGGCGTCGCCCTCCGCCCAGTCCGAGCCCGAGCCGAGCGTCGACCCGGCCAACCTCGACCATCCCGAGGAGCTGATGGGCGAGTAGACGCCCGCCCGACACCACAGCGGAACGCGCAGCTGCCCACACTGGGTGGGCGACGCGTCAGGCGGGGGAGAGCGACCCGGCGACGAGCAGGGGCCTAAGCCTCAGCGGAACAGGATCCGGCGGTAAGCCGCGTGGGTGGTCTGTCTCAGGTGGGCTGAGGTTCGCCCAGTGCCCGGTACAAGAGTGGATCTGCCGAGGCCGAGGTGCCGGGCGATGGCGGTGACGGATTCGCGGCGGACGTGGCGGGCGACGGCGACGGCGAGGGTGTCGGCGTCCAGAGCGGGATGGGCGGCCGCCGCGGCGGCCTTGGGCGTGGGCAGCGGCCAGGCAGCCGAGGGTGCGGACCGTCGAGGGTGCGTTCGCGGATGAGGTCGCGTTCCGTCTCCGCGGCCATGGCGTCGTCGATCCGGCGGCCGACCAGCATCTGTGCTTCCTTGGCGTCGGCGCGGACGACCTCGGCGTGCGCGTGGGGGCTGCGGAGCACCCCAGTCGTCGGGCCCCGTCCATCACTGCCCGCGCCCCGAACTCCCGTGCTCGGTACACCACCGCGAAAGCGGTGGTGTACCGGCCGCGGCGAGCTGGGTGAGCACTGTGCTCACCTCTGCGAAGGCCGACCCGCTGGCCGCGACGCGGTCGCGGACCTGGGCCAGGTCGGCGCTGGACCGGGACGGCCTCTTCGCCGTCAGCTGATGGCGTTCTTGACCTTGTCGACGAGCCCAGTGCCGTCGTTTCCAGCGGCAGGCGCGGCGCCCTGCGGCGAGACAGGACCGAAGGAGACCGAGACCTCAGCCATCTCAAGCTCTGCGGTTGCCTGCAGGAGTGCCAGTAGCTCGGTGTCGAGTCCAGGCGAGAACTCCTCCATGCGCTCCGCGGCGATCGTCATTGGCACGCCTTGCGGCGTCTGCTCGCTGGCCGTCAACATGGTGCCGTCCTTGGACGGCGACACGCCCTGGAAGACGCGACCGGCCTCGGACAGGTTGTCCAAGCTGAAGCTGTACTGCTTGGACTGCAGGCCGAGGTTCAGCAGTTTCTCGACCTCGGGGAACTTCTCAGCGCTTGTCTTCGGGATGGGCAACGTCTTGTTCCAATCCACCCCGAGGGTTTCCAGCGCCTTCGCATAGGCGTTTTCGTGCGCCTGGTCCCGGACGATGAGATAGGCGAGGGTCGAGCGGGCCGTCGGGGTCCGCAACCTGGCCGACTCGATCCGGGTCGACTCGAGCAACCGCGACGCCCTGCGCGCCGACCGGGCCCTTGCCCAGAGATATGCCGCACTCGAACAGACCCTGGTGATCGCGCATGCCGAGGACCGCGAGGCCTACACCACGGCGAAGGTCGCCTTCATCCGCGCGGTGCTCGACTACCCCCGGAACTGACCTCACCCCGAAGCCACCCCAGAGCCTGACCCGCTGCCTGGTCCAGCAGCCAGGAGGAGAACGCGTCGCCGGCCCGGCCCAGCAGCATCACCGCCGGGACGGCGAGAAACGTCGCCGCCAGCAGCGTGACCATCGTGCGGCCGGCCGCCACGGCTCCGCCGGACTTGCGCTCGAGCATCAGCCGGCCGGCGGCGACCAGCAGGGAGATGACGGCCAGGCCGGTGGTGGCGAACTGGAGCCAGGCCTGGACCTGGGCCGACGGTCCGGTCAGGTCCGGGGTGCCCACATCCGTCCAGGACGCAAGGCTCAGTTTGGCGGCCTTGGCGAAGCCGGCGGACAGCTCGTGCGCGATGGAGTCGAGCACGCTGCTGCCCGCAGCTGTCACGGCTCCGCCCGCCGCAGAACGTCGCGATGGTGCAGGCGCAAGGCACCTGGCGCTCCCCAGAGCACGAACCCGGTCGGGGTCGGCACCTGGGTGGCGATGGGGCTCTCGCCGCCGTCAGGTTGGAGCTGGAGACGCCAGTTGCCACCCGACCAGAAAAGGGTCGAGGTGGTCACCTGGAAGCCGTCCCGTCCGGGGACCCGCACGACGGCCTGAAGCACGGCCTGGTCTCGGGTCCAGGAGACGTAGCGGAACGCGACCGGCTGCGCGAAGCCGCCGGCCGGTATGACACATCGCGAGCTCGGGACAACCCTTGCGGACAGGCAGCGGGGTCAAGCAGCGGGGGCGTCGCGTCGTGGCACCCGGCAACACGTGGCGTTATCCTTGACAGGGTGACGATGGCGCCTGCGCGCATACTTCCGCTCGCCGACGGCTTCGGCCGGGTGGCGACGGACTTGCGCGTGTCGCTGACCGACCGCTGCAACCTGCGCTGCACGTACTGCATGCCGGCTGAAGGCCTGCCGTGGCTGCCCTCGCCCGAGCTGCTGACCGACGATGAGCTGGTGCGCCTCATCGGCATCGCAACCGAGCGCCTGGGGGTCACCGAGGTCCGCCTGACGGGTGGCGAGCCGACGCTGCGCCCCACCCTTGTCTCCCTGGTGAGCCGGCTGGCTGCCCTGGCGCAGCGCCCGCAGCTCTCGCTTACCACCAACGGCCTGACGCTGCCCCGCCTGGCCGAGCCGCTTGCTGCCGCCGGCCTGGACCGGGTCAACGTCAGCCTCGACACGACCGACCCCGAGACCTTCCGCCGCATCACGCGGCGCGATCGGCTCGATGACGTCGTCGCCGGGCTCGCGGCGGCGGCGACGGCAGGGCTGCTCCCGGTGAAGGTCAACGCCGTCCTGCTGCGCGGGGTCAACGACGAGCACGTGGTTGACCTGCTGACATGGTGCCGCGAGCGGGGCTACCGGCTGCGCGTCATCGAGCAGATGCCGCTCGACGCGCAGCACGGCTGGGACCGCAGCCAGATGGTGACCGCCGCTGAGACCCGCGCCCGCCTGTCGGCGGCGCACGTGCTGACGCCGGTCCCGGGGCGCGGCAGCGCGCCCGCTGAGACTTTTCTCGTCGACGGTGGCCCCGACACGGTGGGCATCATCGCGTCGGTCACCGAGCCTTTCTGCTCGGCCTGCGACCGGGTCCGGCTCACGGCCGATGGGCAGGTCCGCGACTGCCTGTTCGCCCGGACCGAGAGCGACCTGCGGACCACCCTGCGCGCCGGAGCCGACGACGACGAGCTCGCCACCCGCTGGGTGAAGGCTGTTGCGGGCAAGCGCGCCGGGCACGGCATCGACGATCCCTCGTTCGCCCAGCCGGCCCGGTCCATGTCCGCCATCGGTGGTTGAGCGCGAGCCGCCTGCGGCGGACGACCTCGACGTCGTGCTGCCGGCCGGCGGCAGCGGTACCCGGCTCGGCGGCCAGGCCAAAGCGGAGCTGGAGGTCGGCGGCCAGCGGCTGATCGACCGGGCCGTCGCGGCCATGGCACCGGTGCTGTCGGCCGGCAGGACGCTGGTGATCGTCGGCCCGCAGCGGGCGCTCGACCCCCGCGCCGGCCCTCGACCCCGCGCCGGCCCTCGGCATCCGATGGATCCGCGAGCCCCCGCCGGGGGGTGGTCCACTCTCGGCGACAGCCGCCGGTCTGCGCCTGGTGCGAGCCCCCTTGGTGGCGGTGCTCGCCGTCGACCTGCCGTTCGTTTCCTGGGCAGCTGTGCACCGGCTCGCGACGGCCCTCGACGTAGCGCCGTCCGCCCCGGGTGCGCTCTACGTCGACGCGGCCGGCCATGACCAGCTGCTGTTCGGCGTGTGGCGTAGCGACAGGCTGCGCGGCGCCTTGCCGAGCGAACCGCACGGCAAGGCGATGCGCCTGCTGGCGAGCTCGCAGGTCGTTCGTGTTCCCGTGGTCGACGAGGTCGAGGTGTTCGACTGCGACACCCCGCCCGGCCTCGACCGCGCGCGGCGGGTCGCAACCTCCGGCACGACGGCCACACGCGTCGCAGGAGGCGCCGTGAGCACGCTGGACGACTGGCTGGCCGTGGCGGCGCGTGAGCTCGGGCTCGATCCCGCCGACCTCGACCTGTCGCTGATCCTGGACCTGGCCCGCGACGTCGGCACGGCGTCGCCCGGCCGGCCGCCCCGCTCACCGCATACCTGCTGGGCGTGGCAACGAGACGAGGCGCCGATGAGCCTGCCGCCGCCGCCCGCATCACGGCTCTCGCGACCGCCTGGACGGACGCGAGCGAGCAGGCGCAGGACCCGCCCGGCTGACGCGAGGTCGTGGGCCTTCAGCCGATCCGCTGCGGGCAGGAGTAGACGTTCATCGACGTGCCGCGCAAGAACCCACCACCGTCATGCCGGCCTCGTCGGCGAGCTCGACAGCGAGCGAGGACGGCGCCGACACGGCCGCCAGCGCGGGGACGCCGGCCATCAACGCCTTTTGCGTGAGCTCGAACGAGGCCCTGCCACTGACCATCAGCACGCTGCCGACCAGCGGCACGCGCCCTTCGCGCAACGCCCATCCCAGCACCTTGTCGACCGCATTGTGCCGCCCGACGTGTCCTCCCGGCTCACCTGCAGCACCCCCGTCACGCCGTCGAACAGCCCTGCCGCATGCAACCCGCCGGTGCGGTCGAACACGGCCTGGGCCTCTCGCAGCCGGTCGGGCAGCAGGGCCAGCAGCCCGGGGTCGAGCTGCAGCGGGTCGTCGCGCACGGAGAAGGCACCGCTGGTGCGGACGGCGTCGATGCTGGCCTTGCCGCAGATGCCGCACGAGGACGAGGTGTAGAAGGCGCGCTCCAGGCTAGGGTCCGGCGCAGCGACGTCGGGGGCGAGCGCGACGTCGAGGACGTTGTATGTCTGTCGGCCCTGCGCGTCGGTCCCGGAGCAGTAGCGCATCGCGGCTACGTCGCCCGCGGCGTGGACGACCGCTTCGGACAGCAGGAAACCGACCGCAAGGTCCATGTCGGCACCAGGGGTGCGCATGGTGATCGCGAGCGACCGGCCGCCGACCCGGATCTCCAGCGGCTCCTCAGCAGCGAGGGTGTCGGGCGCTCGGAGCGGACGCCGTCGCGCAGCCGGACCACCTTGCGGCGAACTGTCAGGCGGCCCATGGGTTCCAGCGTCTCAGAATGACTCCATCCCACCGCGGGTCGCTCGTCAGTGGACACCGGAGCTGCTGGTGAGCCGGGTTGAGGCGGGTGAAAGGCGAGGAGGGGGCAAGCCGGATCCTGTCGCAGCCGCGTGGCAGACTTCGGCTCGAGCGAGCACCTGCACACCGAGGGAGAAGCCAGTGAGCCTTCGCGAGTCGTTCCTCGGTTGGCCGGTCATGCGCCAGCTGACGGGCTCTGACCCCCTCGGGCGCGGTAGCGCGGCCGAGTCCAAGGGCACCCGCAGCTGGACGGCCCGCACGAGCACGGCCGACCGCGTCGTCAAGAGCGTCTGCCCCTACTGTGCGGTCGGCTGCGCGCAGCGGGTGTACGTGAAGGACGAGAAGATCGTGCAGGTCGAGGGCGACCCCGATTCGCCGGTCAGCCGCGGCCGGCTGTGCCCGAAGGGCAGCGCCACCCTGCAGCTCGTCACAGGCGAAGCCCGCGAGAAGAAGATCCGCTACCGGCGCCCGTACGGCACGGAGTGGGAGGACCTCGACCTCGACACCGCAATGGACATGATCGCCGACCGCGTGATCAAGACGCGCAACGAGTACTGGCAGTGGGAGCAGGACGGCAAGCGCACCCGGCGCACGATGGGCATCGCGAGCCTGGGCGGCGCGACGCTCGACAACGAAGAGAACTACCTGATGAAAAAGCTCTACACGGCTATGGGCGCCGTGCAGATCGAGAACCAGGCCCGTATTTGACACAGCTCCACCGTCCCCGGTCTGGGGGCCTCCTTCGGTCGTGGCGGCGCCACCTCCTTCCTGCAGGACCTGCAGAACTCTGACTGCATCATCATCGAGGGCTCGAACATGGCCGAGTGCCATCCGGTCGGGTTCCAGTGGGTGATGGAGGCCAAGGCGCGCGGCGCGACGATCATCCACGTCGACCCCCGGTTCACCCGCACCAGCGCAGTGGCTGACATTCACGTCCCGATCCGGGCCGGGACCGACATCGCGTTCCTCGGCGGCTTGATCAACTACGTGCTGACCAACGACCTGTGGTTCCACGAGTACGTCAGCGCGTACACCAACGCCTCGACCCTCGTCGGCGAGGACTTTCAGGACACCGAGGAGCTCGGCGGCTTGTTCTCCGGCTGGGACGCCGACAAGAACGTCTACGACCCCTCATCCTGGGCTTACGAGGGGGTCGACCCGCAAAGCGCAGCCGGCGCCCGCAACGCCACGGACGAGGACGGCAGCGACAGCGGCAGCAGCAGCAACGGCCAGGGTTCTCGGGGTGACGGCACCAGCACCGGCGCCACCGGCAGCAGCAGCGGGGGACAGGTCGGCGGCCAGCAGGAGCAGGAGCACAGCCAGGAGGCCGAGCAGTCCCACCAGTTCGGCAGCGGCGGTCCCTCGCTGGGCAGCGGGGCCGAGATCCAGACCGACCCGACGATGCAGCACCCGCGGTCTGTTCTGCAGGTCCTGAAGCGGCACTACGCGCGCTACACCCCTGACATGGTCGAGAGGGTCTGCGGCATCCCGCCGGAGCTGTTCGAGCGGGTCGCGAAGGCCCTGACGAGCAACAGCAACCGTGAGCGCACCAGCGCCTTCTGCTACGCGGTGGGCTGGACGCACCACACGGTCGGAGCGCAGTACATCCGCACCTCGGCGATCCTGCAGCTGCTGCTCGGCAACATCGGGCGCCCGGGCGGCGGCATCCTCGCGCTGCGCGGGCACGCCAGCATCCAGGGCTCGACCGACATCCCGACGCTGTACAACATCTTGCCCGGCTACATCCCGATGCCGCACGCCCAGCAGCACCAGAGCCTCGAGGAGTTCATCGAGGAGAACCGGGCCGACGTCGGCTTCTGGGGCCACATGGACACCTACGTCGTCAGCCTGCTGAAGGCCTACTTCGGCGATAAGGCCACCGCGGAGAACGAGTTCTGCTTTGACTACCTGCCGCGCATCAACGGCGACCATGGCACCTACAAGACGGTCCGCGACCAGATCGAGGGCAAGGTCCCGGGCTACTTCCTGCTCGGCCAGAACCCGGCGGTTGGCTCGGCCAACGCCAAGCTGCAGCGCCTCGGCTTGGCGGGCCTCGAGTGGCTGGTGGTCCGGGACTTCTCGTTGATCGAGAGCGCGATGTTCTGGAAGGACGGGCCGGAGATTGAGACGGGCGAGCTCGAGACCACGTCCATCGGCACCGAGGTCTTCTTCATGCCGGCCGCGGCGCACACCGAGAAGGAAGGCACCTTCACCAACACCCACCGGATGCTGCAGTGGCACCACAAGGCGGTCGAGCCCAAGGGCGACGTCCGCAGCGAGCTGTGGTTCTACTACCACCTCGGCCGGATCATCCGCGAGAAGCTCGCGGGCTCGACCGACGAGCGCGACCGGCCCCTGCTCGACATCGCCTGGGACTACCCGACCGAGGGGCCGCTGCAGGAGCCGTCCGCCGAGGCCGTGCTCCGCGAGGTTAACGGCACCGGGCCAGACGGCAAGGCGCTGTCGGCTTACACCCAGTTGAAGGCCGACGGCTCGACCTCGTGCGGCTGCTGGATCTACTGCGGCGTCTACGCCGATGAGGTCAACCAGTCCGCCCGGCGCAAGCCCGGCAGCGAGCAGAGCTGGGTGGCGCCCGAGTGGGGCTGGGCGTGGCCGGCCAACCGGCGGATCATCTACAACCGCGCCTCGGCCGACCCCGCCGGCCAGCCGTGGAGCGAGCGCAAGGCCTACGTCTGGTGGGACGAGCAGAGCGGCAAGTGGACCGGGCACGACGTCCCGGACTTCGTGGTCGACACCCGCCCGGACTACCGTCCCGGTCCCGAGGACAAGGCCGAGAAGGGCATCGGCGGCGCATCGCCGTTCATCATGCAGGCCGATGGCAAGGGCTGGCTCTACGTCCCCACCGGCTTGGTTGACGGGCCGCTGCCGACGCACTACGAGCCGCACGAGTCGCCGTTCGCGAACCCGCTGTACGCCCAGCAGTCGAACCCGGCGCGTGAGACGCTTCAGCACCCGGCGAACATGTCCAACCCGGCGGGCACCGACCCCAAGACGTCGGTCTTCCCCTACGTCTGGACCACCTACCGGCTGACCGAGCACCACACCGCCGGCGGGATGAGCCGCTGGCTGCCGTACCTGTCGGAGCTGCAGCCCGAGATGTTCTGCGAGGTCTCCCCGGAGATGGCGCGCGAGGCGGGCCTCGAGCACGGTGGCTGGGCGACGATCACGACAGGGCGGTCCGCCATCGAGGCCCGGGTGCTGGTGACCGACCGGATGTCGCCGCTGACGGTTGCGGGCAAGACGGTGCACCAGGTGGGGCTGCCCTACCACTGGGGATCCAACGGCTTGGTGACCGGGGATGCGGCCAACGAGCTGCTGTCGGTGCAGATGGATCCCAACGTCCACATTCAGGACTCGAAGGCTGGCACCTGCGACGTCCAGCCGGGGCGGCGTCCACGTGGGCCGGCGCTGCTCGATTACGTCGAGGAGTACCGGCGGCGGGCCGGCATCACCGAGCTGACGGGGACAGCGCCGTGACGATCCTGGACTCGACGGCCGGCGGCGCAAGCCCCGGCCCGGGTGATGCCAGCGGGTATGACCCGGCGAAGCGGTCCGGGTGGGATAACCACCCGCCGCGGATGGGTTTTTTCACCGACACCTCGATCTGCATCGGCTGCAAGGCCTGCGAGGTGGCGTGCAAGGAGTGGAACTCGGTCCCTGAGGACGGGCTGAACCTGCTGGGGATGTCGTATGACAACACCGGCTCGCTCGGCGCCAGCACCTGGCGGCACGTCGCGTTCATCGAGCAGCCCAAGCAGCTCGGCCACCAGGAGCCGGGCCTCGATGAGCTGCCCGTCGGGCCCAGCAGCATTCCCGAGGTGAACGCCGAGGTCACCGCTGCCGTGCAGCAGCTACCGGACCCGACGCGGATGGGGACGGCACCGGTCGACCTTGGCCTGCCGATGCCCGCGCCGCCCGGCGCGAACGGGTCGGCCGACGGGCGGTCGGAGTTCCGCTGGCTGATGTCCTCTGACGTGTGCAAGCACTGCACGCACGCCGGCTGCCTCGACGTCTGCCCGACCGGCGCGCTGTTTCGCACCGAGTTCGGCACGGTGGTGGTCCAGCAGGACATCTGCAACGGCTGCGGGTACTGCGTGCCCGCCTGCCCGTACGGCGTGATCGACAAGCGCGAGGAGGACGGTCGGGCCTTCAAGTGCACCCTGTGCTACGACCGGATTAGCGACGGACAGATGCCCGCCTGCGCGCAGGCGTGCCCCACCCAGTCCATCCAGTACGGGCCGGTCGACGAGCTGCGCGAGCGCGCCGCCGCCCGCCTGGAGCAGCTGCAGGGCGCCGGGATCAGTGATGCGCAGCTGTACGGCGAGTCGCCCAACGACGGGGTCGGTGGGGCGGGGGCGATGTTCCTGCTGCTCGACAAGCCTGAGGTCTACGGCTTCCCGCCCGACCCGGTCGTGCCGACGCGCGACGTCGCCGGGCTGTGGAAGCACGCCGGTGTGGCCGGAGCCGCGCTCATCGCCGGCGTCGCCCTGATGTTCGTCGGGAGCAAGCCGTGAGCCAGGCGGAGACGACGCGCAGCGGCCTCGAAGGGGTGCGGCCGGACCGCGCCGCGACCACCGGTTCGGCCGGGGGGCGCCAGCCGAGTCACCGGGCCGACGGGCGACGGGGCCGGCGCGGACGTCGCGGCGACCCGCATGCGGTGGTGCCGCCGGCGGAGTTCACGTCCTACTACGGCCGCCCGGTCGTCAAGGCCGCCCCGTGGACCAACGACATCCCGGCCTACCTGTTCCTTGGCGGCCTCGCCAGCGCGTCGTCGCTGGTGGGCGCTTGCGCCGACGTGACCGGCCGGCCGGTGCTGGCCCAGGGCGGCCGCCTCACCGCGCTCGGCGCCATCTCCATGAGCGGCTACTGCCTCGTCCACGACCTGGGGCGGCCCGCTCGCTTTCACCACATGCTGCGCGTGGCGAAGCCGACCTCGCCGATGTCGGTCGGGACGTGGGTGCTGACCGCATACGGGCCCTTTGCGGGGCTGGCAGCCGTTGCCGAGCTGCCCGCTCTGTGGCCCCGGCTCGTCCGTCCCCTGGCGCCACTCGCCGGCCGAGCTGCCGGAATTATCGCGGCGGCTGTCGCGCCGGCAGTCGCGACCTACACCGCCGTCCTGCTCGGTGACACGGCGACACCGGCGTGGAAGGAAGCGGCGCCCTACCTGCCGTTCGTGTTCGCCGCCGGTGCCGCCGCGTCGGCCGCTGGCATGGGGCTGATCGCTGCCCCCGCGCACGAGGTGGCACCGGTGCAACGGCTGGCCGTCGTCGCCGCGCTGACCGAGGTCGGTGCGGTACACGTGATGGAGCACAAGATGGGCCTCTCCGCCGAGGCGCGACACACCGGCCGGGCGGGTTTCGTCAACCGCCTGGCGCAGGCCTTCCTGCTGACCGGGGCTGCGCTCACCGTGGCGGGTCGACGCTCGCGGCCGATGTCGATCGTCGCCGGGTTGTGCCTGCTGTCGGGGGCGGCGTCGACGCGCTTCGCCACGTTCGAGGCGGGCCAGGCATCGGCCAAGGACCCTCGCTATACCGTGGTGCCCCAGCGGGAGCGGCTGGACCGCAACAAGCCGGCCACGAGCTGAGGCTCTGATCCTGGCCGGTGACGCCTCCGCGCCAGCCGGCGAACTCGCGCAGTTCCCGTGCCGCAACGTGTGCGCCTGGGGTGCCCGCGTCTGGGACGACATCAGCCGCGAGTACATCGACGGCCTGGCTTCGCTCTGGTATTGCAACATCGGCCACGGGCGGGGCGAGGTGGCCGACGCCGTCGCCACCCAGCTGCGCACGCTGGGGGGCTACCACTGCTTCGAGCGCTTCACGAACGAGCCCGCAGACCAGCTCGCCGAGCGCCTCGCCGGCCTCGCGCCGGTCCCCGGGAGCCGGGTCTTTCTGACCAGCGGCGGCTCGGAGTCGGTCGACACCGCCGTCAAGCTCGCCCGGATGGCGCAGGCCCGCGCGGGCCACCCGGAGCGGACCGTCGTCATCAGCCGGGTACCGAGCTACCACGTGACCTACGGCGGTATGACACTGACCGGCTTGCCACTCAACCGGGACTGCTTCGGCCCCGGCATCGGCGACGTCGTGCAAACCCCGAAGGACGACCTCGACGCCGTCCGGGCGGTGTTCGAGGCGCAGCCCGGCCGGGTCGCCGCCGTCATCGCCGAGCCGGTGATCGGGGCCGGGGGAGTGCATCCCCCCGCTGCCGGCTACCTCGCCGGCCTGCGGGCGCTGTGCGACGAGCATGGGGCGTACCTCATCTCCGATGAGGTGATCTGCGCCTTCGGTCGTCTGGGCGCGGTCTTCACGGCAGAACGAACAGGTGTGCTGCCCGACATGGTCACCTTCGCCAAGGGAGTGACCAGCGGTCACCTGCCGCTCGGGGGCGTCCTGCTGGCACCGTCGGTGCACGAGCCGCTCTCAGCCGACCCGACGTTCGTGCTCCGCCACGGCTACACCTACTCCGGCCATCCCAGCGCCGCCGTCGCGGCGCTGACAGTGATCGACATTGCCGAGCGCGAAGGGCTCACCGGCCGCGCCAACGCCATCGGAGCACGGCTGTCCGCCGGGCTGCAGCGCCTGGTCGACTCGGGCGCGCTTGCCGGTGGGCGAGGTGAGGGCGCGCTGTGGGCGGCCGTCGTGCACTCGGGCGTCGACGTCGTCGCCGTTCGCGACGCGATGCTCGCCCACGGAGCCATCGTCCGACCCATCCCACCGGACGCGCTCGCGTTCTGCCCGCCGCTGGTGGTCTCAGACGAACAGATCGACAGGCTGAGCGCCTCGCTCGGCGACGCACTAACCGATGCCCTCAAGGAGGTCGGCCGATGAGGGTGCTACTCGTCGGTTCCGGCGGTGTCGGGGCAGCGATGGCGCCGCTGCTCGCCTGGCGCGGATTCCTCGAGGCACTCGTCGTCGCCGACCTCGACCTCGACCGGGCGAAAGTCGCCGCGAGCGCGCGAGCGCGCGAGCCGCAGGTCAACTCGACGTCACACCCATGAGCCTGGACGCCGGGGACCGTCGGGCCATCGCCGACTGCGCCCGGGCGCATCGCGCGGACGTCATCGTCAACGCCTGCGACCCCCGTTTCGTGATGCCACTGTTCGACGGCGCGCACGAGGCGGGCTGCACCTACCTCGACATGGCAATGTCGCTGTCGAGGCCGCACCCCGAGCGGCCGCACGAGCAATGCGGCATCAAGCTCGGCGACGAGCAGTTCGCCGCAGCGCACGCGTGGGAGCAGGCCGGCCAGCTGGCACTGGTGGGGATGGGCGTCGAGCCCGGCCTGTCCGACGTGCTGGCCCGGCACGCCGCCGATGAGCTGTTCTCCGAGGTGACGAGGTCGGCGTGCGCGACGGCGCGGACCTTGTGGTTGCGGCTACGACTTCGCCCCAACCTTCTCCATCTGGACCACGATCGAGGAGTGCCTCAACCCGCCTGTGGTCTGGGAACGCGAGCGCGGCTGGTACACCACCGCCCCGCTCAGCAAGCCTGAGGTCTTCACCTTCCCCGAGGGGATCGGGCCCATCGAGTGCGTCAACGTCGAGCACGAGGAGGTGCTGCTCGTCCCCCGATGGGTTGACGCTGCGCGCGTCACCTTCAAGTACGGCTTGGGCGAGGAGTTCATCGACGTGCTCAAGACGCTGCACAAGCTCGGGTTGGACCGCACCGACCCGGTGCCGCTGGGCCGAGGTGGCACTCTCGCCAGGTCGCACCCCGCGACGTCGTCGCCGCCTGTCTGCCCAACCCCGCCGGGCTGGGGGACCGGATGCGGGGACGGACCTGCGCCGGCACGCTCGTCACCGGCCTCGACACCGGCGGCTGCCCGCGCGAGACGTACCTGTACCACATCGTCGACAACGAGCAGACCATGCGCGAGTGGGGCGCTCAGGCGGTGGTGTGGCAGACCGCCATCCAACCGGTGGTGGCGCTCGAGCTGCTGGCTACCGGCACCTGGGCCGGTGTCGGTGTGCTCGGTCCTGAGGCGTTCCGGGCGCAGCCCTTCCTCGACCTGCTTGCCGAATACGGCTCGTCGACAGGCATCGACGAGCGCACTCCCGCCACTTCGACGTCACCCGCGGCTGAAGAGGACGCCTGACAGTAGCGACCAGGTTTCCCGGGCGCCCATGATCGAGCGGCCCAACCGACCTGTCGGACGGGCCGCGGAGTCAGCCGCTTCGGGTTGCCAGTTCGGGCGGCGGCCGAGGAACACGGGGTGCTGGTAAGAATCGTGTCACCAGCCCAAACCACGGTGATCTTGGTTGCTTGTCAGTACCGACGACGCCGGGCGGCGGGGTCGTGGGCGGCGGTCATCGCGGCGACGGCTTCGGCGGGGGGGTGGACGTAGCGCTGCAGTGATCGCAGGCTCTTGTGGCGGCTCTTGCCCATCAGCAGCGGCAGGGAGACGTTGGCGTCAGCGAGGGTGGTCAGGGCCGAGTGCCGCAGCTGGTGCAGGGTCAGCCCGTTGCGGCTGATCCGCCGGGAGTGCCGCTTGAACAGGTACTCGGCGCGTTCGTAGGACAGTCGTCCCCGGCCGGTGACGGGGCAGACGTCGACGGCTGCTGGGGTGCGGGCGGGTGCGGGGCGGCGATCGGCGAGGAACAGCGGCCCGGTCTGACGTCCGGCGATGACGCGGGGCAGCAGGCGGGCGGAGCCGGACTGAAAATGCAGCCATTCGGTGTCACCGCCTTTGGAGACCGTCCGGGCCCGCTTGTTGTCTAGGTCGCGCTCCTCGACGTTGAGGCAGAGAACTTCCTGCGCGCGGGCGGCTGTCTCATACGGCAGCCGCCACAGGCGCTTCTCCCGGACGGGGACGTCCTCGCGGCGGAACAGCCGCTCCAGCGAGGTGTCGGCGACGGCCTTGGTGCGGTCGGTTCTTTCCGGGCGCCGTTCCAGGCCGGCGCACAGGTCGACCTGCAGCCAGCCGGTGCGGCGGCAGAACACGGTGAACGAGCGCAGCGTGGCGACGTGCCGGTTCCAGGTAGCCGGGGCCAGCGCCAGCGAGCTGTGGGCGGCGAGCGCAGCGACGGCGGGCCCGTCGAGGGCGTCGAGCAGGCGGTCGCCGTACGCGGCGGTGAGCGCGCGCATCGTCTGTGCGTAGGAACGCCGGGTGGTCGGGGCGGTGGCGCGGGCCAGGAACGCATCGGCTGCGTCGGCGACGGTCCGGGCGGGTGGCTACCAGGCACCTCCGGCGGGATGTGACAGGGAATGTGTCTTCCCCGACGGTAGCCGGACGATCCGGGCAGCGCGCTGGGCTGCAGCGATCCGCATCACGAGACGACTGGTGCGACAGGAATTGTCCATTCCCTGTCACACGTCGGGGGGCGCCCAGGGTCGCCTGGTTCTCCCGAGCGCGGCCCGGGCCGCAAGGTAGCGGTTGGTCCGGTCTTCACCGACATGCCCTGGGGACCAGTGCCCCGGACACGCGAGCGCGCCAGCGCAGGACCGGCGCCGGTGCGCGCAGCGCGTCGGCAAGGCTGGCCAGGGCGCCGTCGACGACCCGGTAGAAGGACCAGCGGCCGCGTTGCTCGCGGGTGAGCAGGCCGGCGTCGACGAGCTGTTTGAGGTGGCGACCGCCCCACGCAGGCCATCCTCCCGCCACGGCTTCATCGACCGTCAACGGTCAACCGCGGGAAAGAGATCACCGCCGGTTTGGGGCTGGTGACAGCATTCTTACCGGCACCCCAACTTCGGTGGCGGCCGTTGATCGTTAGGCCACGCTGACCAGGTCATCATGGCAGGTGGCTCCGACAGTTTCGGCGACGCGACTTCCGACTGCCGTTCTCCTAGGAGATCTCGACGTGGACCCTCGC
>JAABUU010002218.1_pt1 | contig 28370 bp, 32 predicted proteins | sample 5559301 | NCBI WGS metagenome assembly JAABUU01 (sample SAMN10711884, study PRJNA513360) | rock metagenome | isolation source: Antarctica rocks | place: Antarctica: Victoria Land, Richard Nunatak white
AGGAGGGCAGGGAGAGGAGGGAGAGGGTCGAGGCGCTGGCGGAGTGGAATCGCGAGAGGTTTGGGACGATGGCGGGCGTGGTTGATGCGTATTTGAGGAAATGTGGGCGAAGGGCGGTGGCGATGGATGGGTTGTTTGCGTTTATGTTGAATCGGTGAGGGATGGGTGTCGTGGTGTTGCTTTGTTGTTGTTTCGGGTCATTGGTTATGCAGGATTAGGGTTCGTTAGGTAGTGTGGTATCTTATCTTTATCCTACGTTACTTATATTACTCATCCGCATGTGGGATTGACTGAAACATGAAATTGCAAGTGTCCCCACTGCGAAGACGTGAGAGTATTGTATACTTGGATAGACTACGTGTAAGGTAGGGTGACTGTGACTGCGACTTATCACTATGCTTGTCCGCGAAGTAGGAAAGGGAACTCCTCTAGTATACATGATCCACACAAAACTCCAACCGGGTATATAAACGCTTCAAGTCCCACGCTCTCTTACTCCGTGTCGCTATCAATAATCAACCCAGCGCGCGCTCTGCCACGTGCCGGCCTCGTAGCCAACGCGTCCTCCTCAGAGTCGCTATCGATGACAAGGCCAGCAATGGCCTTGCTGGACATCGGCTCCGATGCCGTCGCAGTGTCCCCTGGCTCACCACCAACAGCATCGTCCACAGCCATATCACTGACACCCTTTCTAGCCGATGACGTTTCCACAACGTTGTCCCCACCGCCTTCCAAATCCGAGCCACGGCCTCTCAAACTCTGAGTGTGCGGTGAGGAAAGCGGCGTCTCCGCATCGACCTCGCTTTCCCCCCAAGCCCCCGTATGCGCGGGCGAAGAAGACCCACCGCTGATGACAGGCAAATCGTCCTCGTCCATGACGAGCGGCGAGCTCTTCCGTCTCTTCCCCTTCGCCGGCTCCTCCCCGTCGCCGCCGATCTTCCTCTTCCTCTTCCTGCCCTTGCGCGCATCCGCCCCGCCCTCCTCTTCACCCTCCATCTTACCAGACCGCAACGCTTCGGCGACTCTCGTCGACTGCCCTCTCCGCCGCTCCTCCTCCTGCGCGAAGAACAGCCGGTCCCGTTCCTCGTCCTCTTCGTCGTCGCTGTCGTGCACGAAGAGATCGCTCTTGATCTTCCGCCTCTTCTCCACATTCGCCTCTTCGCGAGCTTTGCGTTGGAGATCCCGCGAGGCTTCGTCTGTGGGGGACTCGGCTTCGTCGTTTTTGTGTATGCGACGTCGCCTTTTCTTCTTCAGATCTTCCAACGCGTCGGATTTGTGGATCGTTGGCCCACCGGCTGGGAAGAGGAAGTCTTCCTCGCCGTCGTCCACAATGCCGTCGTTGTCGGAGTCGTCGTCGTATTCTGCTCGAGGTGTGTGCAGAGCTTTGCGACGGAGGAGGTCTTGCGGCGCGATGGGATTGTCGTCGTCGCTGTAGTCTAGCTTAGGGTTTCGTTCGTGTTGTCCGACCACTTGGGCTGATTTGCTAAGCGCTTCTGATGATAGTGAGGAAGGAATGATCCATGTCGCGTCAGGTTCGTCGTTCACGCCGAGCCGTGCGAATCCTACGAGGGTCATGAGGAGGCGCAGTTTGTTGTCCTTGAACATGGCGATTCGGCAAGGTTCGCTATCTGGTTTGACGACTCGGGGAATGTTAGCCTGAGGAGGAGAAGGAGGTGTCGAGTCACTTACTGATTGATGGAGCCGATGACGCCTCCGAATTCACCTGGTCAGTGGTAGCTTGCTCTCCCGCCATTGCTGCAGCAGCTGCCTCCCAGGCTTTTCGCTCGCTGACTGCCGCCAGAAGTATGTTCTTGACCCAGCCGACTGCGTCGGAGTTGTTCTGGTCTAAGAGAACAGCAACCACAACCCCAATCTGGTCGTCTCGATTCATATCTCCCTTAACTTCGAGCTCTGCTGGTACCCTCGGCTTCGACGCAATCGTTTGCTTCTCGTAACCATACTCGAGATAATGCACCGTCGCATTGATCTTGCTGAAGAGCATTTCCACCACCAATTCTGGTCGCTGCTCTATCTTCCGCGTGAGCCTCTTAACCAACTGACGCACAAGCTCATCCCACTCCTTGTGAACTGAATTTGACGAATCAAGTCCTCCTGGACCTTTCATCATCTTGTGGAACAGTGCCATGATATCCACGCGGAAGAGCATGACGCTCAGCTCTTGCTTGAAGGCAACGCGATAGAAGAACCTGTGAGCACGTTTCAACTGCTCGACGTCGAGCTCATTGTAATATTTTGTAAAGGCTACAAAGGTGTCGACGCAATTCTGTGACATGAATCTCGAGGAGAAACGGGTGAAGTCGAACTTGCGTTCCCTAGACGTGCGCTCTGCTTCTACGAGATCTTCTACTTCAGAAGCATCATCCTGGTCGAAAGTGCCGCCCTCTTCGGTATCCTTACCCCTAGCCGCTTGCTTCTTCCTACGCGCACGTCGACGGGACCGGACTTGAAGATCGACATTCTCCTTGGAGTACCGCTCGAGCATTCGTAGGAACACATGCGCAAGTTCTGTACAAGCATTCAAGTACCCAAAGCCTTGGTCTTTGTAGCCCCGCAAGATAGCAACGATGCGGTCGTGCGTAGTCTCTTCGTAGAAGATGCGGTTCTGTATGTTTTCGGCAATCTCCTGGTCCTCATCGAGGGATGAGTCAGACATCTCTTGTACCGTCGATAAGATTCGTGCGAAGCACCGCATGCCGGCATTGAGATCCTGCCATTCTTTCGTGTCCAGGCTCTCCTGCATGAATCGGTTGAGCGTAATGAACGTCTCCTGGTTCAATACGCTAGCCACGAGTGCGAAGCTGTCTGCTTCGAGTTCTGGACCTGTATTGCGCTTTTTTCGGGCCTCTTTGGCCGCCTTCCTGCGAACACATTCGGCTTCCAGGAACCAGGACACAAGATAGAAGAACTGTCGTTTGTGGACATCAAGCACACGCTCAGCCTCACGCTCTATCGCTCGCCGGACGTGATTAAACACAGGGTTGAAACCGGAGTCCAAGAACTCTTCGACAAAGGCTCTGAGATGTTTGTTAGCTGAGGCTGTTAGCGCTACCGGCATGTCGAAGTCGTCGTAAGTCATCTTGCTTCTCTGCGCCGGTTTGTTCCATTTCTTCGTCTTGTCCATCTTCAGTAAAGTGGATTGGGCATCCATCAGAACATCTTGACCAGAAACTGTAGAGACCCGTGCGTCATCTCGTCTCAACCATATCATTGTCCCAAACCGGTTATGTCGAGTCGGCGCCGATCTGGAGTAGTCCCGATGCATTCCTGCTTCCTTAGCCAGCAGTTCTTTCAACTCATCGGCTTTCTTGGCGTCCAATTGCACGTCATCCATGAATAATTTTTCAATATCCACACCCTTGAGTAGGTGAAACAACAGCTCTAAGAGGACCACGTCTTGCGTATTGAAGTCCTCTCCCATGTTTGACGAAATGGTTAGGAGTAGCGCAAAGATGTCTTGATAGTGGAAAGCTTCTATGGTCGCAGATCGTGAGATCTCATTGGTATCGCCGTCAATTGGTAAATGTTGTGGTGGTGTAATCATGGTAACGTTGCGCAGAAAGTAGAGGAGCAGCTTGATAATACCCTCATCACGGCTGCTTCGATCTCCCATCGGAAGGGCGATCGATGGGAGTGCGACGCGTACTGCGGCTCGGAGGATTTTGACCGTGTCATGGTTGAGAATGCCACGCTTATATCTGACGTGTGCTAATTGGAGATATGGAATGTGTCGATGGTGGTTGACTGTCATTTGGAGATCGCCTTTCTCGAGTGGCCATGTCAGTGGCACAAGAAGCTCCACTACGGACTTGGTCAGCTCCTCTGCGCACATTAGCTACGTATCCGAGACCCACAAGAAGCCAAAGCAATCTTGGATTTGATCCTATCTTCCGTAGCTTCTTCAGGCCAGACCGCCAATATTTTGAGTAGATCTCCATTGACCAGATTGGCTTCTGCCAAACATCTTGCGACATCGAGTCGATTCGCCTTCTCGTCATGTAGTTTCAACCACTTTTTGAGGTCCTTCAGACAAGCAAGCGCGTCGTCGCCCAGTACGTATTGGCCATCTTCGTCCGCACCAGTTCCTCCAAGCTGCGACGTCTGTTAGTCTGAGGTTTACTTCCTCACACATTGAACATGGACTTACGGCCGACACAAGACTGTACACGTAGGCGCGAACCTCAGGATCCACGACACCCCGAGAACCATCGTCAAAATCCATTTTGGTTGTTTGTTGAGCATTGACCGCATTGGCTGTGGGTAGCGGGAGGAAGCTACTGATACGCGTCTGGGTTCACGCGTTCTGGAAGTGGTTCCGCACTCGCCTAACCACAATGAGGTGCCGAGGCTCAAACCTCAGGCTAGTGACGACTCGGGAGCACCAGCGTCATACCTGTAGGGCATCAACTAAAAAGCTTCGTACTTGCTCAGAATTTCAAGTCGATACATCATTCGCTCAGCGAACGTGCTGGTCAGCTCAGCTAGCATGCTCGCTCCCATTGCCAGGAGGCAATTGCTGCGGCAAACGGCTCAGAGTTGCCAACCCACACGGCAATTCAGCTCCGCTCCGATCTGCTATGGAGAAGTGAAGAAACTGGGGGTAGTGGGAGCAGGACAGATGGTGCGATGAGACAGACAGTACAATCTACTAAAGCCGGCGCTCATGGACTTCAGGGATTAGGCATAGCTCTGGTGGCAGCGCAAAGAGCACAAGTGCCAGTAACACTGGTAGATAGTTCGCAAGCGTCCATTGACAAGGGCATGAAGTTCGCAGGTACCCTACCGTCGCTGGGCCTCCGGATCTCTCATATATCTTACTATATCCTACAGATAAGCTGTTAGAAAAGGACGTGTCGAAACAGCGAATAACGAGAGACGAAGCATCCGCGGCGCGAGAGCGGTTGAGCTCCACAACAAGTCTCGACGACCTCTCGGATGTCGACTTTGTCATCGAAGCTGTACCAGTACGCCCCCTCTTCACGGCCGCTCAGTGAAAGCCTGGTGTCCACACTACTGACACTAGTCAAGGAAATACCTGACCTCAAAGCCTCCATCTTCTCCCAACTCGCTCGGATCTGTCCTCCCCACGCAATCCTCGCAACAAACACATCTTCTATATCCATCACCAAGATAGCCGCTTCCACAACCAAGGACCCCGCAGACCTCTCCGCCGCCTCCCGCGTCATCAGCACCCACTTCATGAACCCCGTCCCCATCCAGAAAGGCGTTGAGATCATATCCGGTCTTCAGACGTCCCAATCAACAATCGACACCGCCCTCGCTTTCGTTAAGAAAATGGGCAAAATCCCGTCCCAGTCGGCTGACTCCCCGGGCTTTCTGGCTAATCGTATCTTGATGCCCTACATCAATGAAGCGATCATATGTCTGGAGACGCAGATCGGGACGAAGGAGGATATCGATAATATAATGAAGAATGGGACGAATGTGCCGATGGGTCCTTTGCAATTGGCTGATTTTATTGGCATAGATACTTGTTTGGCGATTATGAAGGTGTTGTACGAAGAGACGGGGGATAGTAAGTACCGACCAGCGGTGCTGTTGCGGAAGATGGTGGATGCGGGTTGGTTGGGGAAGAAAAGTGGGAAGGGGTTCTATGATTATTGAGTTATGAGCTGTCCTCTTGGTCTCAAGAATTGGATCATCTGAATCCAAGAAGTCGGAAGACCGCGGGCCATCGAACTGCTCAGCTTTTCAGGCCCTACTATGTGTCTATATGATCGAAGCTTATAGCTCGATCTTTTACATCGATCGGATAAGTCCCGCCGGTAGCTGAGATGGACTACGGAACCATGCCCTATTCTCTGTGTTTGCATGAAGATCAAGGCTTATCAGTTACAAATTTGCTGTATTATCCGCATGTCCACATCTGGGCGACGATCCGCCCTTGCACGGCAACAGTGCAATAGTTATGCACCATCAAGGACATAGGAGGGTCGACTACCTAGGTTGTAGGACAGTTTAACAGCTGTAGGAGGTCAGAATAGCATGGTATTAATGAACTGAGAGTGCGTAGTGTAAGGAGCTGGGTTTGACAATGTGGAACCTAGCCTGGCGCAGTAGCTGTCGTCGAAGGAATAGTCCATCCCAATCGACGCTCAAAGACGCTCCTGCAGGTCGAATTGCTCGGAGAGAAGCTCGGTGAGAGAATAACAGCGACTCGTTAGATTTTTGTATGCGATGAGTAAGTGGCTACAAGGGTATGCAACTCTATCTGTATAATACAACCAGACCACCAGGACCGAGCAGACCATATGAACTCGCCTTGACCAAACCATGATCCAAATGCTATGCTCCGTAAGACTTCACTTCTTGGAAGGGGTAGCTGGGTTTGTCGTCCTTGCGCATCCACACCTTCTTCCGCTTCTTTGTCGGCACATGCTCGACGAAGAATTCCTTTGCATGCTCGGCCTTGAATTTCCGGATGTATCTTGGATCCCAAAGCTCGCTCGCGACTCCCAGGTCCTTGCAACAGCGCATCATGGCGTTGGATTTGCAGCCTTCGACCGCGGTAGGAATGCCATCTGGAGAGAAGTAGTCCATCTCGCCACGAGCCACGGAAACAAGTCTGCGTACGGACTTTAGCACGATTATTGCAGCGTCTGAGTGAATACAGACCTTCCATGAGCTAGAAGCGCATACTCTCTAGTGACAGCCTTCGCCGTGACGATTGTTTCACCCCTCGGGGCCAGGCCCCATCCACCAGGACCAAAAGCCTTGTTCAATATCCGTCTGTATTTGATCTCCGGTAGGTAGATGATCCCGTCCGGCTTTATCTCCACGTCGTCAAAAGGTACCGGCGTTAACAGCGTGTCTGCGGCCTCTTTTGCGAACGGTTCCGCCGACAATCCGTGAAACGATCGTGCCCAGTCAATCTGACGTTCTCCTTCGTCGAGCACTACTGGTTGATCGGAGAGGCCCGCGGATAAGTTCTGAATGCCTTTTGTAGACGGGTCCGGGCTCGATGGAGGAGGGCTAGCATTATTGTATGTTGGCTTCGATGGCGACGTATATCGGGCTGGAGCCTTGCTTGTTGACTCTGCCACTTGTTGCGCCTGACATTGCGATGAGAATGGAAATGCAGCTCGGGGAGAGGTAGTATTCGTGTTGTAGGCAGTCTGCGTGCTGGATCTAAGTGGGCTGGGTCTCCCGGGCTGTAGTCGCCTTATCGCCTGGCTTCGCGGGCCAAGAGAGGTTGTGAATGACAGTGCAAATGATCTAGACGAGCGAGATATATCTAGACACCAGTGTGGTCTTCGTAGCGTAAGTGAAGCCATCTTCTGAGATGAAGTTGCGCCGTGCAAAGGTTGCGGACGCGATGTCGCGAAGCAGGACCCCCCCCCCGGTGATGGCACAACCTTGGCGAACACTTGCCTCCAATGGAAATGTAGTACAGCGTTCACTACAGGATTACAAGAAAGGATACTATTAACTAAAAGCTCCACATCATAATCAAGACATTTGTCTCTGTCAAGCCTCCTTGGACTGCGTCCGTTTGTCGTTGCCTCTCTGCTTCCAGCACTCGCGAAAAGTGTCCATCTACAAGCCGTCAGTGTTGGTGCAGATTTGAAATTTGAAGATCTTACCTCTTTCTTACACAATCTCCAGTCTTTCTTCTCAAAATAACAGTCGTTCAGACTAGTTTGTTCGGCTGCGCAAGGTCAGGTATCCTTTCGGGAACTAGATATCTACCATATGAAGATTACCAGAGCATCCGGTGCTGAAGATCCGCTTGTCCCTAGCTATTTCATTAGATCTGTGTTACGAATCTCATGAAATCCGTGCCACTACGTACCAATCATCAGGTTCATCATCCTCGTTGACTTGTAAATCAATCGCTTTGCCTGCCGTGTTTGACATTGTTGCGTTGGAGCTGGGAAGCTTCGAGTTCTTCTCGACCCACATTCAAAAGCTCGTTCGGCAGACGGGACCTCCATTGCAAGCCTAAACCGTACGAACAATGGCTGCAAACCGCATCAACGTCCTGGTATACTCTGGTAAAATACTCATCCACAACCTCCAGATTGCCTGATCTGACTTTGGGCAGGAAATGGTAGTACCATTGAGTCCGTACGCCATTGCATATATACGTTGCGCAGACTGCTCTCTCCAAATTACGCAGTGATATCGGTGACTGGCGAGACGATCATCAAAGAGCCATGGACTGCTTCGTGTGCATTGCTGGTCTTCCCAGGAGGTGCAGACCTGGGCTATTGCCGCACCTTGAATGGCGAGGGCAACAGGAAAATTAAGCAATTTGTCCAGCGAGGTGGTGCATATCTTGGACTATGCGCCGGAGGCTATTATGGGAGTAGTAGATGTGAGTTTGAAGTTGGAAACAAGAGAATGGAGGTCATTGGCAGCCGAGAACTCGCTTTCTTCCCGGGCACCTGTCGGGGCTGTGCGTTCCCCGGATTTGTTTATCATAGCGAGGATGGCGCGAGAGCCGTGGAGTTACAGGCAGAGAAGACATCTCTGGCTGAGGGCTCGGTGCCGGACGTCTTCCGATCGTACTACAACGGTGGAGGTGTATTTGTAGATGCTCCGAAGTACAAAGGCCAAGGAGTGGAAGTACTAGCGAGTTACTCAGCACCTCTGGGTGTTGTGTCAGGAGAGGGAGCTGCTGCGGTTGTTTACTGTAAGGTTGGCGAAGGTGCAGCTGTGTTGACGGGTCCACATCCAGAGTCAGTTACTTCAGGTCCAATGCTAGTCTGAATACTGATCTCTACTAGATTTGCCGCCGCAAATCTTGACAAGAAAGCGGACGGAGCAGGGTTCGCAAAAGTGGTGGACGAGATCGCTGAAGATGAAAAGCTGAGAGTGGACTTCCTCAAAGCATGCCTGATCAAGCTAGGCCTACAGGCCAGTCAGGAGGAAAGCGCGGTACCGTCCCTTTCTCGCCTTCATCTGTCTTCCTTGAATCCAGCAGATACGTCTGAATTAGTCGCGTCTCTCCAAGAGATAATCTCCATTCAAGACGGGCAAGAGTACATCAAAGACGAGAATGATACATTTCGTCTTGAAAAACGGTCCGCCTGGTCCCTAAGCTCCATCGTCAATGTTTTACCAGGTGTTTCTATTGGAAAGACTGACGGAACGGTTGATGACATGGATAGACCCCACGACTTTGATACGGTTGTCAAGCGTGTCGTTATCCACGAAGAGGATCACCCCGCTGGGAAAGAGACTCCTTACTTCAACCATCATTCCTTTTTCGCGAATCTCAAGCATTATCAATCGACGCTGAAGGAGTCCGACGGAGTATTTGGCACGCATCTTCTGTATGGCGAGGTAGTTACAAGTACCAACACCATGCTCGAAAAGTACGTACGCCTGAGTTACATTACAAGCTCTTTCTAAGAATGTTGCTCACAGACGTCAATAGAAACACGCGATTACTCCACCATCTTCCGACCGGCTTCACAGCTTCAGCAACAGTGCAAGTCGCCGGTCGTGGCCGAGGCTCTAACGTCTGGGTTTCCCCGGCCGGATCTTTAATGTTTTCCACCTGCATCCGTCATCCCATGGAATTAAACAGCACGGCTCCGATAGTCTTTTTGCAATACCTCGCCGCTCTGGCCATCGTCCAAGGCATCAAAACCTACGACAAAGGGTATCAAGACGTCCCCGTCAAACTCAAATGGCCCAACGACATCTGTAAATCTTCCTATTCCCATTCCCTCCTCTAATCAACCCCCTTACGAAGACTAACGTAATCGCACAACCCAGACGCCCTCAACCCAAGCAAACCCGCCTCCTCGAAATCCTACGTCAAAATCGGCGGCATCCTCGTGAACTCGCACTACTCGAGCAACTCCTACCTCGCCGTCGTCGGCATCGGCCTCAACACGACCAACGCCGCCCCGACGACCTCGCTGAACGCCCTCCTCCCACCCCACCTGCACCCCTTCACGCTCGAGAAGCTCCTCGCGCGCATCCTCGCCACCTTCGACGAGCTGTACGCGCGCTTCCTGCGCACGGGCTTCGACAAGCGCTTCGAGGAACTGTACTACGACCATTGGCTGCACTCGGAGCAGATCGTCACGCTCGAGGCCGAGGGCGGCGTCCGCGCGCGCATCAAGGGCATCACGAGGGATTGGGGCCTCTTGTTGGCGGAGGAGTTGGGGTGGGAGGATCGTGGGACAGGGAGGGTGTGGCAGTTGCAGAGTGATAGTAATAGTTTTGACTTCTTGAAGGGGCTTTTGAAGAGGAAGGTTTGAGGTTGTGCAGGGCGGGGGTTGTAGGGTTTGCTGGGGGGTTTCAGGTGGATTATGCTGTGAAGGTTTGGTTGGGGGTTGTTAGATTAGAGGGTTTGTGCGAACATGTGCACTGTAGACATCGCTGTTGTCATGCGAATCCCTCCATAGGCTTGATAATGATACTGATGTTGCTAATGACAAGAGAAGCTCCAATACATCAAACGAGCGGCGTATACCATGAAATCTCATCCCGACAGAGTTTTAGCTTCCAGTTCGTAGTCATAAGTCATGAGTATTCAACATAGGACAAGATATGAAACCAAAGCGGTCAAGCAACATGAGTTTTGAATTGCAACAGAAGGAAAAGGCTCACACTCGCAAAGATCCATCTTAAGCCAAATATAGACCAGTTATGCCACTTTCTAGTTCTCCGCATCCCCGATCCTAACAAGACTTAACTCCCAGACTAGCCAATGCCACAGATTGTCCATCTCTTCCGCCAGTAGAGATAGTGCTTTCCAATCATATTCCACTCGAACAGAAAGGAGTGTTCCATGATACGAGATATGTTCGCCACCGGACGGAGGACGTGTAGCTTGCCCAGCAGTCAAAGAAAATCAATGAAGGTAGTGACGGTCGTAAGGGGCTTGAAGATCATACGGAACATAGTATATCGCTGCTGGCAGATTGCCTTGTGATTCGGATGATGGTAATAAAATACGCGAGCTGAAGCAAGGAAGTGAGGCGAAGGACTGTCGGATCCAACGATGTCGTGTTCTGGTGCTTAGAGGATGTATTCTCTATCTCACCGGCAGATGGTGGTCACGTTTCAGCGCCGCGGTCCTACAGCGCTGCCATTGGGCTGTTTTCGGCTGATTCAGCCGGAGGTGGACTTGCATTTGCATTAAGAGTAGAATGCTCTTTTGAGTGACTTTTTTCTTCGGAGCCAAGTCCTTCCTGATTGGATCGTGAGTGGGATGACCCTTCACATTCCGATTCAAGCTCAGCCGTTGTTTTGGCACCGTTCGCAAGCAACAGGCTGATTGTGGGTTGCCAATTGAGATCAATCGCGATATCCAATGGACTGCCATATCCTCCACCTCGAGCATTGACATCTGCTCCAGCATCAAGCAATAGCTGCATTATGTCTGTCACATTTCTGTACCCGGACACTTTCTGTAATGCAGTGCCATAATTTTCACCTTGAGCATTGGCATCTGCTCCAGCATCAATCAATAACTGTATTACTGCCTCATTTCCTGCTCCTGGACGGCATGCTGCTCGAAGTGCATTGTCATAGTTTCCACCTTGAGCATTGACATCTGCTCCGCATCAAGCAACAGTTGTATCGTAGTTATATGACTTCGTCCTATTGCTGCTGCCTGTAGTGCATTTCCAAAATATCCACCTTGAGCATTGACATCTGCTCCAGCATCGAGCAATAGCTTGATCACAGTCTCATTGTCGCTAAGGGCCGCTGCCTGTAGTGCACTATCGAAAAGTATTCCACCTTCAGCATTGACATCTGCTCCTGTACGAAGTAGTAGCTGTATTACTGCCTTATTTCCTGAGTGGGCTGCTGCTTGTAGTGCATTTCCATGATATCCACCTTGAAGATTGACATCTGCTCCTGCATCCAGCAATAGCTTGATCACAGTCTCATTGTCGCTACGGGCCGCTGCCTGTAGTGCACTTCCATAACGTCCACCTTGAGCATTGACATCAGCTCCGTCGTTGATGAGAGCGTGTGTGACGTTCGAGAGACCGAGGAGCGATGTAAAACATAAGGGAGATCCAGGATCTGCCACCTCGAAGCTGAATTTTCCATTAGGGTCATACACCCGTAGCCAATTCGACGAGCATAACTTGTCTGGATTGAGCAGATCAAGAATCATGCTATGTAACAGACAATCGCTAGAGCCATCGGAGATTGCCCTTACATGTCCGTCCCAGAACTCGGCGGCGTAACGTAGCAATGGATAAGCCACAACATCTTTTCTGTACACATCTTCTCCGGGTAACAAGTTGAAGTCAAAGTGAAGAAGATAAGCTAGGCAAGTCTTCGCGATGTATAAATTCGCGAAGATCTCTTCGATTCCAAAATTTGCGGGAATTCTCTGAGACAGGAGGTACTCTTTCACAGAGAAATGAGCGAGTCGAAGCTCAATCACGGTGTCTGGTTCCCGGTGAGACCCTTTCCTTTCTGTCAATGTAACGAGACTAGTACAGATAGTGAGGACATCGGTAGGCTCAGATAATCGTTTTTCTGGTGTGAAGACAGGGTGATCCTCACCAGCCATCGAGGTTGCTTCGGCGATTTCCTCAAGTCGCATTGGGCGGGCGGAAAAAGCAAGCCACTGCAGCACACTGAAAGCTTCCGCTCGGTAGTCTTCTTCTATACTGTTCAGAATCCTATCATAGGTAGCGTCCAGATCTTTTGGGAGGGCTTTCAGGGCTTTCCGGACGGCGTCGGCCTTCAAACATTTTCGTAATGCATCCATCTGGCAAACAACCCATCGGAACCTTTCAAAATCTCTGGTCAGTGAAGCCCACCCATACACTTGATTGCGCTACCATGAAGAGGGCCTTACATTCCGTCTGCTCCATTGACCAATGTCATCCGAATCTCTTCCGTGAGATCGGCATTGTTCGACCACTTCCTCAATTTGGGATCCGAATTAAGACGTTTGTCGACATAGAGTCGAATATCTGCATCGATCTGCGCACTCTTAACGCTAATGCATGTGGATAAGTTCCTCAATATGTCTTCGATGTCTTGCTCGCTCCTACTCGTGGTCAGGATTTTTACATTCGGCAGTCTCCAGCTGCAGATTTCCTTGATTAGGTCTAGAAGCTCCTCTCGCTGGGTACACTCATCAAGCGCGTCAATAACTAAGAGAATGTCACCGCTCCCCTGAAGTATCTCCTGAAGGCACCTCTGGAGAGAGTCCATCGAAGGCCGTTGCCGTCCATCTTGGCAGCTTCTGTACATATGTCGCACCTTCTCGGCTACATCTGGTCTTGAATCAGATATCTGTGCGATGATAGAGCATAGAAGCCCATTAACATGCTGTTTCTCCGTATCGTTGAAGTCGAAGTAGAAATAAGCTAGGGCCGCCCCCGAAAGTGTGGCAGTATGGAATTTAGTAGCTTCGATAGCAGTGGAACTGCATTGACGATTAGCCTTGAGTTATCCATCAGGATGTATTGGCCTCACCAAAGGATCGTCTTGCCACTGCCGGCTGGCAACCAGTCAGAGAAACTTGCGAATGTCTCAGCAGTGGCTTTGGAATCGGCCATGCTTACCCTTCCCATGCAGCCAAAGAAAACCACTGGTACCATTTTTCCATGTCTCGAAATCGTTGGACCGTAAAAGCCAGTCTCCAGTTGTGGGTTCATGTTTCTCGCAGGCGGTGTGGTGATTCGATGAGGGGTCGGTTGAGGAGAGCCATCGGAGAGCGCTGGCGGATTCCATATCTACTATCATCAGTTTTGAGCATTGCGTTAGAGGTAGAGATCTTAGACCTTTCTGCGCAGTGTTCAAATTCTGGATGCCGTGTTGAATCTCGGTAATTCCTGTGGTCATGGCTTTTGTCAAGCCACTATACGATAAGTAATTATTTTCGAATGTCGTATATATCTTGGAAGCTCACATATGATCGTTTTGCATAGCCAATAGGAAGAGGGCCTTCTGCCGCTCAATGCTGGCGAGAATTGTGTTGACATCGGCCTTATCTAGTGTCCAAGTCAGGACTTTTGAGACCCTTTTGAGTCCACGAGCTGGTTTCAACTTCGAAATCAGACGCTCGAGAGCGAGTTCAATCTGTTTTAATGGTCCGTCCGGCACGTTCAGTGACCTCAAAGCTGATGCATGGAGATCTTCGGGCTGCATGCTTTCCGCTCGATCCTTCAGCATATGGAGGAAACCGCTGACCGTCATGGCTTCTATCAAGATCCGTTGACGTTCTGCAGGGGCGTCCTTTACATCGTTGAGGTACTGCACAGCAGTTGTAGTAAGCTGAAGAACGGCGATAATACCCGCTGTGATGCTCAGCGGGTCTGCCATATTGCGAAGCCGACAAGGTACCCTTCAGGAACAAACTCGAACAGATCTGAAGATGGAAGCAACCACTTCAACTTCTTGGAAGAGACAGACAAGGCTGAGAAAGACGGGTGAGGCTGAGAAGGCCAGACGCTAGAAAGCAGGGTCATGCATCGTTATTTTCACACAGTACAGGTCGCTACCATTGGTGATCTTGCATTGACCGCCAGCCTCCAATCGGAAGACATTGAAATTGATAAAGTATAATCCCACCAATAATCTACTTTCAGAGAATTCATCATTGACTGGACCACACATGTCGGATGGTCTCACTAAAACCTTGGATGGTCTTGACAGGGATTATCGGAAGACCATCTGACCTTCTGAAACACCTCAAGATCAATCGAGGTCCAAATTCTTTGAATATATTACTAATCTCTCCTGAATTAATTAACCCTAACCCTAATGTATCTGAAATGCATGCATAATATATTTCATATTGCTAATCCAAACCCCCTAATCCTAACCACCTAACCCCAAACACTAACCCCTAATCACTAACCAGTTACAAATAGATTCTTAATAGATTTGTAATGAATTATTAATGAATTACACAATCTCAAGTTCAGTATCTCGCTTGTTAGCTCCTTGAAAAACTCTATTTTAGAGAATTAGCGTAAGACCATCCGAGGTTTTAGTGAGACCATCCGACCTGTGTCCTGTCATTGACCCCTAGCATTCGCGTAACTGTACAGGTGTGTGCAGTCATTGAATGATGCGGCCAGCTCTTTTGCTGACGCACCGACGAAGTATTGCTATCTTCCGATCTGCTAAGGGTCAATATTTCATTCCAATGGCATCGATTCGACGAAGATACAACAACATGCCTCTTCAACTGTCGGGTCCATTCACTTTATCAACTAATAAGTCATCGCAACCAGCGACGGAAATACCACGCTTTGTCTACGGTACTGCCTGGAAGAAGGAATGGACCGCAACGCTAGTAGCTCTCGCTCTTCGAGCTGGCTTCAGGGGCGTAGACACCGCCGCACAACCCAGGCACTACCGAGAGGACTTGGTTGGTGATGGCATACGGCAATTGCTTGCGGAGGGCGCCGTTAAGAGAGCAGATCTATATGTAATCCATCAATCTAAGGATGTTCTCAGAGATGAACGTATATGAACTGACACCACAGGCTCTCTAGATCCAGACAAAATTCACCTCTATCGGAGGACAAGATCCGTCGAATCTCCCATATGACCCCAGTTCCTCGATACCAGAACAGGTCAAGACCTCCTTAGCCTCCTCCCTGCACAATCTCCGACCACCTGAAAGTACGAATGCGGAAACATACATCGACTGCTTGGTCCTGCACTCTCCGCTCCGCACACTGTCGCAAACCCTCGAGGCCTGGACCACACTGGAGGCTTTCGTCCCACACCAGATCCGTCACCTTGGCATTTCAAACGTCCAGCTACCACTACTGGAGGCACTGTACGAAGCCGCTACGATCAAACCTTCGGTCGTACAGAATAGATTTTATCCGGCCACACGCTTCGACGTTCCTTTGAGACAGTTCTGCAGGGCAAAGGGGATTGTCTATCAATCATTCTGGACCCTGACTGGGAATCCTGGGTTACTCAATTCGAAGCCAGTTGATGCGCTCAGCAAGGAGATTTGTGCCGAGAGGGAACAGGCGCTCTATCTGCTCGTCCTCGGATTGGAGAGGTTGGTTGTACTCAATGGAACAACGAGAGAGGAGACAATGAGGGCAGATTTACAAGCTGTGAAGAGGTTCCAACTGTGGCTCGATAAAGTTGGGGAAGGGATTATATGGGAGAAGATTCTGGCGGACTTCAAGATCTTGATTGGGGAAACATGAGGAATGTCAAGCGTGCAGGGTGCACCTCATTCCTGGAGCGAAACGTCTTGAGCCAGTGATTACGCGCAAAACATCAACTCGCACTATTCATTTCCACCAACAACATCATACATAGGAACAAGGAAACCAAATCAGAGCTTGCCATTCGTGCCCGAAGAGGGAGCCTACTGGGACTCTTGCGACGAAGTTTCCGGCTTAGCTCCCCAGTTCCAAGGCATCCATCCGCCACTGGCAGACTTCTCGCCTTGGCTATCACCTCCACTACCGGCCTCATGACGGTCGATGGTATCGAATTCGGCCTCGCTCTTGCTCTTCTTCAGTCCATCTCCTGAAGTCGCCGCCCCGATCCTCTTCTCCACATCGGCTGCGATTCTCTCATCAACAGACAGACTATTAGCTTCCTTATCCAAGGCCGACAAAAGCACCCGCAACCGGTCCCGCTGCGCAGATATGTAATTTATCTTCTCGGAAGGCGAGGTCATATTTGGTGGGATGAGAGTTCTGCTAGCGCTCATCTCCTCCACCTGCGCTTCTCTACTGGCACCGCTCTTTGTCGCCTGTGCGAGCGTAGCACCAAGAAGACCATAAAAGTCGCCGGCAGGCGCAGCTAGGCCATCCCGTGCACTTGGCAAGTTGAAGCGTGAGAGCAGGTTCTGCGCATAGCTTCCGTGGCTGCTGGGTGGCGGTGAAGAGTGGGCCTTCGCCGGAATACCGAATACGTTCTCCTTCACAAATTCGATGGCGCGCTTCAGATATTGGAGGCCCGCTGCTTTGGCGTGATCATGCGCGTTGCTGATGAAGTTATCGATGTCTCGCTCGTAGTGGGTCAGGAAGGGATGGATGTGGTCTTGGTAGATCATTTTTGCGCCTTGAGTCTGCGGCAGGACGAGATAGGAAAGGATCACCAAGCGGATCCAGCTGTAGAACGGAAGCCTAGCAGCGCAAGCGTCCTGTCAGCGGACCTCTACATCTCCGTTCGGGAGCAAGGTCCCAGCATACCATCCGAGGATGAATACTGTCCATGACTCGACCAAGAGCACCGACGAGAGGACGACCCAGTACATCAGCCATGGTGTCAACTGAGCGGGGTCGGAGGTGCGGAGGGCTTTATAGGATGCGAATATGGGGAATAGCACAGTAACAATAGAACTGTGAGACGTTAGAACTTATACTCTATATTGGGTGTTGTGATGATCAGCATGTATCGCTGGCTGCTAAGCTAGACTTACGCGAGGAGGTTAGGGATGATGTCAAGCATCTCGGCGGTAGTCACGAATCTGTATAGGAGAAAGTCGAACTGGGTGAACTGGATGAGAGCTTGATCTAGGTGATGTCGAGTTGTATCAAACAAAAGATTTGGTCGGAGTCATGGTAGGCATCATATGGCGCTTATCGATTACGACGACCCTTATCGCTTAGCGCGGGGTTGTGTCAGTCATGTGGCATTCAACAACTAGTACGATATTCAATGACACCACAACAGCATTGTTCTAAGCAGTCAATCTTGATTCAGCGATGGACAGGTAGAGATACCTGGTGCCAAGGACTAATCTTTGACCCTTTAACATCACAATGTGTATAGTCTTGATCTCCACAGCCCACCCAAACTATCGATTGGTTCTAATCGACAACCGAGATGTAAGTCACCCTTCTCCGATTACCTACCCTAGCTGACTCGAACAGGAGTACCTCAACCGCCCCACTGCCCCCGCCTCATGGTGGCCCTCTCCTCATAACCACGTCCTCGGTGGCCGCGACCTTCTCCGCGCCACTCATGGCACATGGCTTGGCCTAACCAAGTACGGTCGCATTGCTGTCCTCACAAACTTTCGCGAAGAAAGTCCCATCGAGGAAGGGGCTAGGAGTCGGGGTGAGATGGTCAAGGCGTTCTTGACCGCGTCGTCGGCGGTACATCAGAGCACAGAGGACTTCGTTAGGGATCTGACTCAAGGCGAGGGCTTCAAAGGCGTGGGCGGCTTCAGCTTGGTGTGCGGAAATATTGGAGAGCCGTTGGCGGTGGTGTCGAATCGTACGCCGGACGTAGACGGTGTGCCCTGGATCGCCGGGAAGAGAGACGAAACGGCCGGCTTGAGTAACGCTGCGTACGGCGACCGCTCATGGCCGAAGGTGGTTCATGGCGAAAAGTTGCTGGAGAAGGCCCTATCAGACAGTGTGGAAAGTAAGGATTCAAAGGACCAACTTATCGCCAAACTTTTCCAGCTGTTGAGTACGGACACCTTGCCGAAGAGGAAGGGCAACCAGTCGTGGGAGAGCTATGTGCGCGAGCTCAGAAACAGCATCTTCATCCCGGTGATTGGAGGTGAAGGTATGGACGGTATGTCTGCCGATACTGTCGCTGCTGCGAACAGTGACAACAAGGCCGACGTTGTTGATCAGCCACATCAGAAGGAAGGCAATACGGGTCTATTCGGGACACAGAAACAAACCATTGTGTTAGTAGATTATGAAGGGCTAGTGACCTATGTGGAAAGGACTCTCTATGGTGACAGAGGGTGTCCGATACCGGTCGGGACCGGAGACAGAATCTTCGAGTTTCAGCTCCCTGTCTTGGATTCACACTCTACTGACAGACGAGCAATTTCTGTTTCGAGTGTACGGTACAAATATACCAACTAGGTTAATTGACCTACTTTCCAACTCCAGCCTCTCGACGAGCAACGTCAGCACCATCCGGTCCGCGGGATAAATTTCCCCATGGCCACGAGAAACGGACCATGAGTACGGGATGCCCCGCAGAGACGGCAACCTCACGACCAGCTTTGGAATCAAGCAGGGACGGCAGGTCGACGGCGAGTCAGGAAGTGTGGCTCCAAAAGCCTATGGGCTGCGGTGCCAATGCTAAGGCTAGGCAGTAGGAGAGAAATACTTTCTAGTTTCTAAGTAGGCGTCTAAGGTTAATGATAGTGTTCGAGGTAGGTTAGGTGTGTGGTTGAGGAATGGGTGTAGAAGCACTGCGGAGGAGAAAGAGTAAGGGAGTTACTTGCGGTTAGGGTTCGGATAATAGCCCGTGGGTTCTGTATCATGGCATCCCAAAGTCTAGAGTGCAGCACTGCATTAGTAGCATGACAAGCCTGTCGAACAGTATGGTTGGTCGGTCTCTCTGGAGCCCAGCACGGACTACTGGAGCAGACCTGGTCTAAACAGATCTACATTTCGCTATTGTAATGACTGTGACTCTGCAAGACGGTCGTGTTCATCAATATCCCTGATTCTATTAGCCAGGACCTATAGAGTACGATTTCACACCGCGGATATAGAGCTGACAACGTACGTAGCTTCCCACGGATAGCAGATCCAAACATCAGACACCGTCTTCGCAGCCAAATACCGCTTCTCCACCATCATATCGTCCGGTAGATGCCCCTTCTTCTGTTTATCCTTATTCTACACCCCCCTCTCAGCAACCGCATCCCACCCAAAACATAACATAACCAAACTCACATGCAGTACGAATATACTAAATTTCGTCCTCTTCCCCTCCAACCCCATCATCTCCCTCGCCGTCTCAACATCCTTCTCCAGCTCCCTCACTGCATACTCCAACGTCGTCCTCGTATCATCCACCTCGTCCACGATCAGGATGTTCTTTCCCACCAGATTCGACATCTCCAACGAGCTGAGATCGAGCCATTGCGTGCGCGTCACCTTGGTGCCGGGCTCTTCGACCGGGTTGTCGTCGCCGAGCGTCTCGTATAGGGACAGGCCGATGGCTTGGATGGGGATGTTGGCGGACCCGGGCCTTTTCAGGAAGGATCTGAAAACTGGTCAGTGGGGATATACTGAGGTGGGTGGAGCGGGGTGATGGGTACCGCAGGATGCGTGCGGGGACGTAGCCGCCGCCGCCGATGGCGATCATAAGGTTCGGTTGGAAGTCATCGAGGATTCGTTGGGCGGATGCTTGGCATAGCTTGTGCACCTAGGTGTTGAGTGTTCAGCTACCTATGCTTTTGTGACGATGTCATGTAAGATCCCGGCGGGAACTTTTCAGGGTTCCGAACGTATAGACAGCACGGATACTTACGAGTTTTGTGTGTATATGTGCTACGTACCTGGTTATAGGTAACATAAACCTTCTGAGGCGCGCTCATCCTCCAGGCGGTATAGTATCTAACAGCGCTGGCTATGGCCGAGACTGTTTCTTCTGGTTTGGAGGATTGTTCGGACTTTGGATAAAGTCCGTGGTGATGATGCCCCGCGCTAACGCCGGAGCGGAATATCTCCCTATGCCGACCGTAGCATCGGTATTTGGCAACAGGTGGTAAGGTAGGTAAACATTTAATCTAGAGTGTTAGATATATAACCCACGATAGCTATGCTATTAGTGTGGTGCCACCTTTTAACATAGAGCTCAATTGATGCCTAAATTGATGACATCCTTCCGAGAGCTTGAAAGAAGCTATCAAGCTTCTTGTGCATTTGCAAATAGTATCATTCCGGCATTTCGGTTCATACCTCTCGATTCAGTTATCTTTCCTTCATCTCCCATATCAGAGCGTCGGGGCATGCTAGAGTGGACAGCTCTGCTTCATGCGTACAATCTGACATTATCTCCCATGAATCATATTTTCCTACGCTCTTTGGAGGTTCATGTCATTTAGGCATGTCCTTGGCTGATGCAAAGTCTCTCCTTCCTTGATCTTCGTAATAGCGGAAGTTTTTGGGGGTTTAGGTGACAATGGTGGACCAGCCTTCTAGCACCATTGCGAGCTTTAGAGGGCTGCAAAGTAATCAGGAGAGAGCACAGTTGTGAGTTTGAATCTTTGCTGGTGATTGTGCAAACTAATCATCAACCAGTTTGCATGATCTAATACCCGAGCTCTCACCATATGAGCGCCGGGGGCTTAAGGAAGTCTTGAACCAAGAGACACATCAAACAGACATCATCTCATTTTTGCCTCTGGAACTCGTTCACATCGTCTTACAGTACCTGGATGTTTTGGAGCTCTTTTCTTTGCGGAGAGTAGGTCTTATCTGGAGATATGCACGGAGACCTCCCGGCAACACCATTACTAACATGAGCTTTAGGTCTCCAGACGTTGGGTACACCGACTGGCGTCTTACGATGTATGTAGGACTATTTTACGTCGGGATTTTCCCGACGAGACAATGTTCGTCAATAGCAGCGATCTAGATCCGACTACACGGTTATTCTCCATGGTGCAGCAACGACATGCTTTTCGTACAGGTCGGCCCTATAGCAAGGCATCATTTCCGTTCAAGATATCCTTCGACCACATGTCGGGCCCGTCCAGAGTTCAGGCTCGCTGCCTCGACTATCATGACGGAAAGTTGGTTTCGGTTGATGTTAGCAGTGGCACTGCTATTGCGCGTACTCTTAACCTGATGAACGGTCGGAACTTCGACATCGTCCCTAGAAATCGAGAAAATATCAGTCAAGTGAAGATCTCTGACACGCTTGTTGCAGTCATTACGAGTTTAGGGTGAGCTCTTCCGAGGCTCACCGCATAGTAGCAATTAACGAGATGCAGGGTTTGCCACGTCTATAATGATTGCACGGAGGAGAGCCACTTCTTTCATCTGCCCTCCCTACCGACCGTCCGAATCTCGGTGGCCGCGAGACACATTGCCGCAGTTGTCTTGCCCGCTGAAGCTGGATTCGCTTCGGTAGTGTTGAGAAACTGTGATACGCAAAAGAGTAGTATCCTCAAGGTCATTTTGGGCTCTGACTCAAGTGCGCATGCTGTAGTACTGCATCCTCGTGGAGACGCGTTCTATCTCATCACTACAGGGCAACCTCGCTCAGCGTACGACGAAGAAACCGGGTATCAGAAAACAAGGATAGAAGCTCTCAAGTTCAACTTCCAGGGCGAGATGATGTTCAAGCGAGAATGCTGGGCCAAATACAGATCGATTCTGGACCGTAATAACTGGAGCTTCGACCCGACGGTCAATGGAAGTCACTACACTATAGCTCTCGAAAGCAAATACCAAGTAGGTTGCATCGAGAAAGCTTCCGTGTTTCAGGATCTTTACATTGATTACGATATGGAGTCGGAGAAGATGTCATACGAGAAGATATTTCGAAGGGTCTGCGAACTTGGGTCCGGGTCAGGTCAGCCTAGAATTCGAGAACCTTTCCCTCGGAATATGCGATGGAAGGACTCGACCTACTTTGCTTGGTATGAGGGACGTCGCCTGGGGTCTATCTTGGTGCAGGACGTCAACGACTCGTGGTCCGCCCGGAAAACGGAAATACTGGATATCGATACATTTGCGAATGCAGAGAAGCGGGCGGCCAGAATCATGCAGCATGGCAACGGCGAGGATGACTACTGGCTTGTTGGGGATGAGAAGTTCCTTGTTCTGGTCAAACTTGACGAAGTGCAGGTCTGGTGCTTTGAGAAGGGCTTGGTCATGCCCGGCGAAGAACCAGACTACCGAGCGGAACGGATGAGAAGAGCTGATATGCGGGCAGCTAAACGCAGACTGCATGCTATGGAGACATGATACGTTCCGGCCTGGTCTTGGAGTGTTTAGTCTTGATGATGGCCGCTCATTCTAGGCATGGGGAGTGGTGGGCTTGTGTCATACAAATTCCGACGTCTGGCAATCCTGGACTAAGGCAGCTGCGAAGTGAATTGCAGAGCGTACCTAAGCACGCATCATAGCTGCTCCAGGACATGCACACTTCATTTTGATTACTGTTGGATCACGAAGATTGGCCTGACGAAAATGCCGAGTACCTCCCTGAGGTACTTATTGTTGGGAGCCTGTGTCAAGCAGCATAGGCGTTCAAAGTGACACACCGAGAGAGAGTGGTTGAGAATCCGATGAAACGATGCAGCTCTATCAATTACCCCAGGTTTCGAAAATTCCCTGGTGGCCACTAGAATGTGAGCGGTTCAACTCCATGCATCCAGTTGCAGGGGAACTTTTTACCTTTACCTTAGTCCATGCGACACCACGTTGCAGCTAGAACTACGGAGTACTTGCGGACTGTGTCAATGTCAGACCTCGGCCCAGACTGATATTGGCCCATTTCTCAAGATATTCTTGAAACATTCTCGTAAGTGCGGGAGGGGAGTAGGATCAGCAGGCCTGGAGCGAATCTTTCTCCAGTCTTGTTTGGTTGAGAACTGCGGCTGTCGGCTCTTGGCAAATCAATGGTTTCGATGTCGTTGTCATTGACAATTGCACCAATATTGTTGAGGATGGAGGATTCTGTCAGCCGCAAGCCACACCGCTCATGGCATAGGCCCGACAGTCTTCGCAGCCTTCCGTTCTTCCAGCGGGACGTCTCCCGAAGGACCGGGTCGGAACGTGGTCGATGAAGGGGTAAGTCCATGGTTCCGATCGTTACGGGTCAAGTGCATGTACCTGTATGCGGGCAGGCTTGACAGGCAGGTGGTGGACGGCAGAGATCTAGTTCGGCGCATCGAGGCAGGCGTGTCAAGGCTGTCAGATTTCCTCCATACATATGCGTACTTCGTCTCCAAACCTTGCTCATGCGTTACGTGCAGGCTGACTTCTAGGCCTGCTTATAAGCGAGCTAATGGGCAGAAGCGCAGGCCAGCCTTGTCTGTTGATGCTCAGGTACAAGTAAATGAGGAGATGATGAGACATCTGAGTATTGTTGACTGCTTGGTCCCTTCTTTCATCAGGACGGTGGGACCAGATAACACCAGCTACAACGACAAATGTTCCACAGGATGCCTCTCGCCACCTACCTTATCGATACCATCGCCTCGGTACACTACTATTGTCTGTACACATACCTACCGATTAGGGGACGGGCATTGCGCCACGACGCACGTGCTTGTGCGGCTGCCGAACAAGTACCGGCAATGGTTCTCGTCTGTTTCAAGGGCGGAATTGCTGAGATGTTGTTTCACAACATGAGGGATGAGGATGTACAGTAGCAGTAGCAGTAGATGTACGATGTTCCTCTACCCCTTTCAGGAACTCTTACCGTTACAACTGCACGGAATCTGCTCATATTTGTCCTATAATTATTCCATCTATATTCCATTTCTATTCCATGTTTACTCCTCCACAATGATTCATAGCTTCTGGACCCCCTGTTGACTGAAGGTATGGGCAGAGCTTGTTCCCAATCCTGTACGTACTGACGGTATTCCATACACTGCCAGTCATATACAGTATATTGCGCTCAATTTCGGAGCATTTGGAATCGCACTGAGCCTTGCACCGTCTGTTTCTCCCCCCATGCACAACAGACTGAAAGAACCACTTGCGACGCGGATCCGCGGCTATCGAGAAAGCCAGCATCGCGCCTTTATAGCTCGTCCCCTTACTGCACGCTAACTCACGCTTCCCCACAGAACCTATCGCTTGTCTTGCTCCCCTTGATGCATCCCCATGTCTATTGGGAATTGGCTCCGGTCTACTGAGCTTCTGAGTATACTGCCTTTTCATCTTCTCCCAGAAGCACAAGTAACGTTAAGAGACCAGCGTCAAGGGACAGCTGTTTGGGAGGTTCTCCTCTCATGACCTCTTTTGGATTAGCGGGTCGCTTAAAAGAGGCCGGAGCGAGCTAGCAGGCTCGAGTTCGGAGATCCCCATGAGTTTACGTCAGGTACCTTGTTGTACCTTACCTTACTGTAGATAAATTTAGCTTAGCTTACTTTTGTTAGGCTGGAACGGACCTCATTCTGGTTCTGTCTGAGGTGCCTCCAGCTTGTCTTGTCTGTCTTCTTCTCTTCTAGCTTCTAGCCTGCTGTAAGGTAAGGTAGAGTTACGTTACTACTACTACTGTCACCTCAGGTGTCCGTGGCCCCGTCCCGTACAGTATCTGGGGAAAGCCTTGAGGCACGAGCCAATCCCTGGCCCATCCCTATCCTATTACCGACCTGCCTACATACGTATTTGTACCTATATCCCCCCGTACCGTCACCTTACTCTGGTATTCTTCCCTTCCCTTCCCTTCCGCTCAACTTCCTTTCTTCCTACGCATCGACGTTGTTCTCCCGCGCCGGGAATAATATATACTGCCATGCGCTCTTGCAGTGCACGTTATCATTAGGATTTATGTGACTACAGACCTCTCCTTCGGCGCTGTCTCCTCTTGAGGATCGGCCCCCCTCTTCGCGGCCAGCTCCACCCTCGACTTGACTACGCCTTCTGGGCTGACCTGCCTGTTTCGCGCTCTATAATATAATCGTGCGCGCGTACGACTCCCGTTTACGTTTACCACTACGATGACCGCGGTTCTTCCCTGTTAGCCTGTTTCCTGTGTCTTAGGTCGACCGGCGCCGGGAAGCAGCAGCGTTGCTAGCGAAGGTCGGAACAAAGAGGGACTCCTTGCTCGCGCTATCCAAGCTTCTGTTGAACCGATATCTACCTGCTGAAGAGAACCTTCGTACCGCCCAACCGGCGTACTCCCAGATCTTGGTCACAGGATTTTGGACGTAGGAGACACTTCGCGGAGAGAAAGCAAATCGTCGGCCAGGTCACTCGTTGCGCATTTGGGTCCGCATCGTCTGGCAAGCTGGAAGTGCCTTGTACCACATCTGCGACGTCGAATCTGGTGCCCTGATCGTTCAATTGTTGGCATTCCTTTTATTTTTTGGATATTGGATTTCCAGATTCAGCTTATACCGGTCCTTCCAGGGGCGGAACCTTTTCGCAAACGCAAGCGACCTTGCAAAAGACAGAACACTGGCGTTGCTACAGATTGGTCCCGGTCGGGGAGTGGGCACGATGAGCATGCCTGGGGACACCTATGCCCGCAGCCCCTTTGCGCATGGATCGAGTCAGATCGGTGGACAGAGGACTCTACCGATCTTGCCATCTTCCACACAGTCCTCGCAGTCTCCGCAAGGCGACCCGATGGATGTTACTCTTCCGACTCCAGCCATGATGGCCCCACCGGTTCACAGCAGTCCAGATATGGACCAAGGGGGAGTCGGGGAGGTACACTCGAACAATATGCTATCTGGCCCTGTTCTCGGTGCCTCCGCCGCGGCAGCGGCTCAACAACCCAAGGTCGTGCAAACAGCGTTCATCCACAAACTGTACAAGTACGTTGTTGGCAGAACCTCTCCATTGATCAGGTGTGCTGATAGCTCCAAGCATGTTGGAAGATCCCCACATTCAGCATCTCATCTCGTGGTCCACCACAAATGAGAGCTTCGTCATGTCTCCGTCTAATGAGTTCTCCAAGGTTTTAGCGTAGGTCGAGACCTGTCTGTTGCTTCTATTTCCACCGCTAAACGGCTCGTAGTCAATATTTCAAACACACCAACATATCATCATTTGTACGGCAGCTCAATATGTATGGATTTCACAAAGGTACAATGGTTGACGCTGCGCGATGAGTGGCAGCTGATGTGAGTGCAGTGAGTGACGTCTTCCACACCGGCTCACCCGAGACCCCACTGTGGGAGTTCAAGCATGGCAACGGCAACTTCAAAAAGGGCGATTTGGTAGGTCTGAAGGAAATTAAACGGCGAGCATCACGCCACGCCTTGATCCACCGGGACTCCTTCCCACCGAATCATAAGCCAAGTGTATCTCAACCTGGCACGCCAGCTGAACCGATTCCTGAACACGGTGATGCCCGTCTGGCGAATCTGGAACACAGCCTTTACGATGTGCACTCTCGACTCGCGCGATCGGAGGAAAGTTACGCCCTTATCAGCTCGAGATGTCAAGCGCTGGCTGAAGGGCTGAGCAAATGCCATCAGGTACGTAGGGGTGGAGAGTCTATAAAGCAGATGGAACTGACAAGGTTGTAGTACACTCTCGACCTTTCACATTATCTGCTAAGCGTAATACCGGATCGTGACAGTCAGATCCACCACAACGGTCGGTTCATTCAGTTTGCGTACCGTGACTTAGCATGCTAATTTTGGGCAGTCTCCATGATGAACAGAGAAATTGGTCGGCAGAATGACATGATCCGAGCTCTGGAAGAACCACACGAAGCCTTGCTCTCGGGCCGCCAACCGTACTTTTCCAACATAACTCTTGACCCCCCTCTATCTCCTCGACAAGTCGCTCAGGACGACCCACGAAGACACTCGCTCCTTGGTGCCCCGAGACCCAACTTCTTCCGACCGCCTATGCCTTCACACCTCAGCAGTTCTCCACGGCGGTATGGCTCAATCGGCGCCGCCAATTCCATGCCGAACTACCACCGGTCCGCACATCCCCAACTCCCACCATCGCAACACCCCCTCGCATCCGCCTCTTCACCTCCCGCACCCAACCTCGGCCGCCGCCACACCTCTGCCGACATCCGACTACCAGGCTGGCACGGCCACGGCACCGCATCGCCACTCGCATCCGGCCAATCGTCCGGCCACTGGCCTTCCTCACCGAACCAGAACCACAGCCATGGCGACCAGCACGTCCGCGACGTTCTCGCACAGTACGAAATGGGAGGCTCGCGCGCGTCCTTTGCCTCCCGTCAGCCCACGCCACCTTTGACGAGCGATACCACGCCGTCCACGCTGAGCGCCGAGAGTGGCTGGTCGTTTCCCGGTTCGAAGTTTCCGTCTAGATCCTTGGATATTTCGGCCCCTGCGACGCGAAGATCGAGCATGGCTAGTAATGTGCATTCTTTGCTCAATCCGGCTGAGACGGCGGAGAGTCGTGATGGGGATGAGTTGATGAGTGAGGATCGGAAGAGGAAGAGGCTGCAGTGACGGTTTTCTTGGTTTGGGTAGGCTCTTGCAGACGCTTTTTGGTTGATTGGTAAAAGTCCTGTTTGCGTATCTGGTTTTGGCTCTTTGCATGCATGATATATTTTTCTCTTGGGGGGTGGGTGGATTCTGTAACTATGTATGACTTGAAGATCGGGAACGGAACGGAGCGTGCATTGGGGGACCGGGTACGTTGTCTTTGGTTATGGGGGCAAGAGGAAAAAGTATCAGTTGCACGACAATGTGGAGTAGGGTTGGCTATCAATAATGTCATGTTTTGTTTCATCATCATAAGATTTATAGATGTTGAGAAACTGGTGATGAAATATACCAGGATCCCCAAAGACAGAACGCTTCTTGATCCCACGAAGCCTGCGCCAACGTAACCGCATAAGCTCATCACGTAAACTTCAAGAGCTTTAGAAATAGCCTCTCGATCCCTACTGCAAACCCATCCCTCCGCTCTCCTTCCGCCGCTTCTTCCTCCTCTTCTTCGCCGCGTTCTCAGCCAGCACCTGATCCAGATAACTCCCCGCAGCCCTCCGTGCCCCATCTCCACTCA
>JAABUU010002220.1_pt1 | contig 28349 bp, 23 predicted proteins | sample 5559301 | NCBI WGS metagenome assembly JAABUU01 (sample SAMN10711884, study PRJNA513360) | rock metagenome | isolation source: Antarctica rocks | place: Antarctica: Victoria Land, Richard Nunatak white
GCTTGATGCGCGCATGGGACGACCTCACGCAGATCCTTGCTGCGGCATAGCTATCCCTATCAATCGCCTATAGTGGCGACCTCGGATCGGCCCTTGAGTTTCGACCTCAGCACCACCCAACAAAACCAGATGGAGTACCTACTCACACAGGTCGAGCGCGCGCACGAGCAAGGTGACTTTGAAGGCGATATGACGGCCCAGTGGGCCTTGAGAGACTTCTGCTACCGCTGCGCCAAGAAACCCCGGCTCCTGACGATCGTGCATGACCAGCGCCGCCGTGCGGAGCGCTATCTCCGTTTCATCTGGGCGGACCGCGACGTGTTCGGTGAGTCGGGGGGATACCAGGTCCAGCTTGTCCGCGCGTGTGGCGCGGGCGATGGAGAAGCGGCCGAGGCATGCACGCGCGGTGCGCTCCTGTGGACGCTTGATTGTGTGGGCAAGATGCTCACTCCCCGCGCCGGCTGGGAGGTGCGCGACGGCCGGTGACGGTCGCCGTCGGTAGAAAGAGGGACACCATCGTGTAGGCAGCACGCCGACATTGTACGCCTTGTGGACGGGCGATCTGACGTTCACGAACCGATCGAGAGGACGGCGCGCTATGACACAGACCGCTGCTTGACTTTGTTGGTCACCTTCCCTCCTATATGGGGACCTCATTTATAGGGACCTCATTGCGTGTGGATCGCGCGAACGAAAGGAGTGGATGTCCAGCGAGATCACCAATGTACACCTCATTGTCTTAGAGGAGAGTGACCATGATCCCATGATCGAGAAGACGCGAAAGTGTTATGACGCGTTCGCGCGGTCGTCACTGTGCGGATCGCGCAGTCAATCGACACGGTCGCGAGTGACGGTGGCGCCGCGGAAGATCATGGCCGGCGTGGGACCAGGATCGGGAGAACGGATCGATATGAGGAGAGAGGTAATCACATGAACGAAAAGAGGCGAGCGTTGCTTGTCCTGGATCTGATGAACGAAATCGTGCGCGCGGACGGGGCCTGGACACACCTGGGGTACGGCTACGGTCCGCAAGCTGAGGAACGGCAGGTGGTGTCGAAGACGGCCTGGGCGATTGCCCGCGCCCGGGAACGCGGAATCCCTGTCATCTATGTCACGGTCGGCTTTTCGCAGACCTACGCCGAGTGGCCGGAGGAGTCGCCCGTGTTCACACAAGAGGGGCGCGAGGCCGCCCTTCTGCAAATCGGCACATGGGGCCAGGCGATCCATGACGATCTCGCGCCGCGTGAGGATGAGCGCCTGGTCACGAAGCGTCGCGTCAGTCCGTTCTATGCGACCGATCTCGACGTGCTGCTGCGTACGCAGCGGATCGAGGAACTGCTCCTGTGCGGTGTGGCGACAGATCATGTCGTGACGGCCTGTGCCCGGGACGGTCACGATCGGGACTACAAGATCGTCGTTTTCGAGGACTGCTGCGCCGCCGGCGCGCCGGAACGCCATGAGGCGGGCATCGTCGTCCTGAGCGGCATTGCCACGATCACAACATCGCGCGAGTTTTTCTCTCGCCTCGACGGCGAGGCTGAGACGACGCGGGCGGCTGCACATCTCGCGCGGTAGACGCACCACGCGAGGTCATGTCACGTCAGGGGCGAGACGCGGTAGGATGAGGCATAGGAGACATGAGACATGAGAAGGGCGGCTCATGGATACTGACCAGCGTGCCGCTACGGGGATACGCGCGCGCGGCTCGTTTTACCGTGTGGCCTGTGGTCATGGATGGCGTGATCTAACGGGAGAGCAGGGTCCGGCGCGTCCGCGCTGCGCTCGCCGCTCGCTGACGTGCCATGACCCATGCAGGTGACCGGCACCCACACTACCCAGCATGGCCGGTCTGACGGTGGAGCATGTCGTATCCAGACGGCAACGATGAGATGAAGGAGGATCAACATGACCGATAGTGCGCACAGCGGCGTCCTGATCACGGGCAGCCGGGTCTACACAGCCGACCCGGCCTTCCCCTGGGCAGAGGCGGTCTTGACGCGCGGCAAGAGCATTGCCTTTGTGGGGAGTGAGGCGGAGGCGCGGGCACAGGCGCCTGCGGGCACGGAGTCGGTCCATGTGCCAGGCGGCCTGATCGTGCCAGGGCTCAATGAGAGCCATGTGCATCTGTCCCTGGCGGCCGCCAACCTTCCGCTGCTCAATCTGGAGGGTGTGGTGACGCCAGACCAGTTGCAGGAACGCCTGCGCGACTACGGCACCGCACACTCCGACCGCGCGTGGATCCAGGGCTACGGACTGTTCTACGAGGCCCTCACCGGCCTCGACCAGCCTCCGCGCGTGGTGCTCGATGCCGCTGTGTCGGACCGGCCGATCCTTGTCACCGCCTTCGACGGCCACAGTGCCTGGGCCAACACGGCCGCGCTGGAGCGGGCGGGCATCGCACAGGGGGCCGATCTACCGCGGCCCAGCGAGGTCGTCGTCGATCCGGTGAGCGGCCTTGCGACAGGCACGCTCAAAGAGCACGCCCGCGCCCTGATCGTGCGGTGGATCGCCCAACCCAGTGTGGCGGAGCGCGACGACATGCTCTGCCAGGCCGTACGCCATATGACCCACCTGGGTATCACCTCCGTGCAGAACATGGACGGTGATCTCGCGCGCCTGGAGCAGTATGAGCGTCTGCGCGCGCAGGGCGACCTCTCCGTTCGCGCCTATCATTACATGAGCATGCGGGAAGAGATGCCGCGTGCGTGCCTGGACGAGTTCGCGGAGTTGACGCGCCGCTACACCGACCCGTGGAACCGCACGCGCGGGATCAAGCTGTTCATCGACGGCGTGGTGGAGAGCAAGACCGCCCTGCTGCTGGAGCCCTATGCCGATGGTTCAGGTGAGACCGGCGTCCCCGACATGGACCCAGAAGCCTACCGGGAGATCGTCGTCGCCGCCGACCGCCTGGGGATGGATGTGGCCACGCACGCGATCGGCGACCGCGGTGTCCGGCTGGCCCTGGATGCGTACGAAGCCGCGCAAGAGAGTAACGGGGGACGGCGCGATCGCCGGCACCGCGTCGAGCACATCGAGGTCATTCATCCAGGGGACATCCCGCGCTTCAGGCGGTTGGGTGTGACCGCCTCGATGCAACCCCTGCACGCGGCGCCCACGACTGACCCACGGTTCAGCCCCTGGACGCGCCTGGTAGGACCGGCGCGCGAACCATACGCCTTCGCCTGGCGCCGCCTGCTCGAAGCGGGCGCGCCGCTAGCGTTTGGGAGCGACTGGCCGGTTGTCACGCCGGACGTGCGGATGGGCCTGCACACAGCGCTGACACGGACCGACATGTCCAACGAGCCCATGGGCGGTTGGCAGCCGCAGTTGGGCGTGACCATGGCGCAGGCGCTCGACGCCTACACACGCGGCGGCGCCTACGCGGAAGGACAAGACGACGTGAAAGGCATCCTGCGGCCGGGTCTGCTCGCCGACATCACGGCCTTCACGCGGGACCTGTTCGCCGTGAGCCCCGACGTGATTCCCGCGGTGGGGATAGCCCTGACGATCGTGGATGGGCGCATCGTGCATCGAGAGGTGTAGGCATGCTGACGACACCGATACGGGATGACCCTGGTACACGTTGGCCGACATATCTTGGCGGTTCAAGCGGGCCGTCGAGACGCGTCAGTGTCCGTAGTTTGCTATGCGACGGACGTCGCAGGCGTTGCCGCATGCAAACGCATGCAAGCCCACATGTACTAATGTCTTCCGCGCGGCAGTGGCGCTGGAGCATGTTCGACCGTGGCTCGACGTGGCCGCCCACCAACCGGCATTGAGCTGAGTGTTTGATTTGAAAGGAACGATTATGCCACCACAGGTATCACCGTATCTCGGCCGCCCGCATGTCCTGGCACGTCTCCTCGGGGCGCTGGCGATCGGCGCGTTCGCGAGTCTTGCTCCGCGTACCGCCATGGCGCAGCACCGCGTCGCGGCGTCCTTCGTCGATACAGGGACGTTGACCATCGCCGGCTACGGCTCGGCCGCCGATCTCGATCCTGCCTCCGACGAGCTGGCCTCGTCGGCGAATATCGCCCGCAACATCGACGAGACCCTGGTCAACCTTGATGGAGCGCACAGCGATCGCTACGTCCCGGCCCTGGCCGTGCGCTGGACCGCCAACGCCGACAAGTCCGTGTGGACCTTCTCGCTGCGTCATGGCGTGCGGTTCCACACCGGTCGCTGCTGCATGACGGCCGAGGACGTGAAGTATTCTCTGTCGCGCACCATACTCGCGGGCCTGACCAACGGCTATGTGTTGGCGCGGTTCATCAGCAAGCCGCTCACGCAGATCAAGATCCTCGATCCCTACACCATTCAGTTCGCCCTCGGCCGCCCGCAACCGATCTTCATCGCGGCGCTGACACAGGATTACGCCGAATTGATCCTGGACTCCACGGCGGTCAAGGCGCACTCTACCAAGATAGACCCCTGGGGCCACCTCTGGGCCACCGACCACGACGCGGGGACGGGGCCGTACATGCTCCAGAGCTGGCTGCACAACCAGCAGGTCGTGCTGACGCGCTTCCCCGCGTACTGGCGCGGCTGGAGCGGCCCTCACTTCAGCAAAGTCGTGGTGCGCTCGGTGCCCGAGACGGCAACGCGGCGCGAGTTGGTCGAGCGCGGTCAAGTGGATCTCACGACGGCCCTGACCCCGCAGGACTACGACCAGCTCAAGTCCACTCCCAACGTGCATGTGATCGTCGGCCCGTCAACGCAGATCGATTACCTGCCGCTGACCCAGGCGGGTCCATTGTCCAGTCCCTATGCACGGCAGGCACTCTCCTACGCCTTCAATTACGATGCCTACCTCGCAGTGGCCTATCGCGGCTACGCCAAGCGTGCCTACGGGCCGCTGGCGAGCACGATGCTGGGGTACGACCCGCATATGTTCCACTACCAGACCGACCTGACGAAGGCACGGGCGTTGTTGGCCAAGGCGGGCGTCAAGCCCGGCACAACCTTGACGTTCACGTACTCCAGTGGGCAGACGACCTGGCAGACCGCCGGCTTGATCTTGCAGGCGCAACTGCAGCAACTCGGCATCACGCTCAAGCTGCAGGCACTGGATGAGGCGGCCTACAACAGCATCTTCTACGGTACCGAGCCCGCGACTAAGCGGCCCAACATCCTGGAATTCGGGTGGTGGCCTGACTACAATGATCCGTACGATGAGTGCGTCCCCCTGATCGCATCATGGTCGGGGGGAGCAGCCGGCGCCAATGCGGGCTTCTACCACAATACGGAGGTGGACGCGCTGCTCGCCCACATGAAGAACGCGAGCCGCGAAACCGTGATCCGCGATGCCCAGAGGCTCCAGGATATCACCGGCCGTCAAGACCCGCCCGCCCTGTGGCTCGGCGAGCCCGCGCAGGTGGTCGTCACGACCAGCAGTCTGAAAGGGGTGGTCATCAACCCGCTCATCGTCCTTACCTACGACTTCTACGCACTGCATCGCTAGGTAGACATCATCCGCTTCGCCTCCTGTCGCGGATCTGTCAGCCACCCGGCGCGGTGGGTCAATGGGCGTAAATAGCGCGTCAGGGCGACGAAATCAGCGCGGAGAAGGGGGACTGGTAAATGGCAGGGATATGTGTTCAATCCGCTCGTGTTGCAGGCCTAGGCGTCCTATCCGCGTGCATCGCTAGTGGAGCATCTTCCCAGGCTAGGGGCCCCGCACATGTGCGGCCTCTAGTCTGGAGTACGATTCAGCTCGCCGGGATGACGTGTCGTCCTTCGTCACGCCGCTTCCCGCGAACTGGCCGCCGCGTGTAAGGGGGTATGATGCTGCTACGCCTGATTGTCCGGCGCCTTGCGTTCCTGGTCATCGTCCTGCTCGGCCTCTCCCTGATCACCTTTACCCTCTCGCACGTCATCCCCGCCGATCCGGCGCGTTTATACGCCGGGCCGCGCGCCAGTGCGGCGACGGTGCAGCAAATCCGCCATCAGTTCGGCTTTGACCGGCCGATCTGGACGCAATACGGCGCCTACCTCGGCGGCATCACGCATGGCGACTTCGGCTACTCGCTCACCTCACACCGGCCGGTCGGGGCCGATATCCACGATTACCTCCCCGCGACCATCGAGCTGACGTTGGCCGCCATCGTCATCATCCTACTTGTCGGTATCCCCCTCGGCGTGGTCGCGGCGGTCTGGCACGGCTCCATCGTCGATCACCTCAGCCGTGTCATCGCGATCACCGGCGTGTCCATCCCGGCCTTCTGGCTCGGTCTGATGGCGCAGCTCCTCCTGTTCGATAAGTTGAATCTGTTCCCGGCCGATGGCCGCCTGTCCGCCGCGACGGCCGCCCCTCCTACGATCACCGGCCTGTATACCCTCGATAGCCTGCTCACGGGTCAGGGCGGCCTCTTCCTGCAGAGCCTGTGGTATCTGGCCCTCCCGGCGGCGGTCCTGGCCTACGGCTCGCTCTCGGTGCTCACGCGCATGGTGCGCGCCAGCATGCTCGAAGCGCTGGGCCAGGACTTCGTGCGGACGGCGCGCTCCAAAGGCTTGCGTCAACGGGCCGTGGTCATCCGGCATGCGCTGCGCAACGCCCTGCTCCCCGCCACCACGGTCATGGGCCTGCAGATAGGCTTCCTCCTGGGCGGCGCTCTCCTGGTCGAGGATGTGTTCGCCTGGCCGGGGATCGGGCGCTATGCGACGCTGGCGACCCTCAACCTGGACTACAACGCGATCATGGCGGTCACGCTCATCGCGGCGCTCATCTACGTGCTAGCGAATCTCCTGGTCGATATCCTGTACCTGGTACTTGACCCGCGCGTCACCTATTAACCCACGCGTTCATTGAAATGGGGCGATTCGTGCAACAAGATTCTCTCCCAACCGCCGGGGATGACCCCACGGGAACGGCGCCGCCGCTCCCAACCACGGAGCAGGCCGACGAGGTCGTGGCGCCCCGCTCGCTGCGCCAGCGTCTGCGCCGCCATCGCCTGATCCGCTATCTTGTCTTCAACCCCCTCAACCTCTTCGGGCTGCTGGTTGTCCTGTTCATCATCCTGCTGGCGGTCATCGGCCCGTACATCACGCCGTATGCGCCGACCGTGCCCGACTACACGGCCATGTTGAGCGCGCCCACGCGGGCGCACCTGTTCGGGACCGACCAAATCGGCTACGACATCTTCAGCCGCATCCTGGCCGGCGCGCGTCTCTCCCTTGGCACGGCCACGGGTGTGCTGGTGGTGGCCGTGGCCGTTGGGTTGCCGCTTGGCGCCGTCGCCGGCTTCGCGGGGGGCTGGGTCGACGAGATCATCATGCGCGTCACGGATATGTTCCTGGCTTTCCCCGTCCTCATCCTGGCCCTGGCGATCGCGGCCACGCTCGGCGGGGGCCTGACGAGCGCCGTCATCGCTCTAGCCGTCGGCTACTGGCCCTGGTACACGCGCCTCCTGCGCGGCCAAGTGCTCTCGTTGAAGCATCGCGAGTACGTGGAGGCGGCGCGCTCGCTCGGCGCCTCGAATGTGGCGATCATATGGCGACACATTCTGCCGAACGCCCTCAGCCCGATCATCATCGAGCTGAGCCAGGATATGGGCTACGCCATCCTCAACATCGCGGCGCTCAGCTTTATCGGCGTTGGCGCGCAGCCGCCCAGCCCGGAGTGGGGCGCGATGATCGTGGCCGGCCGCGACTTTCTACGCACGGCGTGGTGGACCTGCGCCTTCCCCGGCCTGGCCATCACATTCACCGTCCTTGGCTTCAACCTCGTCGGCGATGGCCTGCGCGACGCCCTCGATCCTCGGTCGGGTCAGTGACCCCAGCCCTACAGGGCGGAGCTTGCCTCTGGACTCCACCAGACCACGGCGATAACGCGGCGGCCACTCCGCTCATGCGCTAGTGACGGCCCAGCCGCTCGGGCAGCGTGCGCCCCGTCGGGAGGCGTCTTGTCCCGGCTACTTCATTCATCCATCCCGTTTTGCGCGGTTCAGCCCGCGCGCTGATAAGCATGATGCAGCTTGCCGAGGATGGGAACGACAACCACGTCACTCTTTTCTTGTCCGCACACCCGTTGAGATCGGGTCGCGAGTAGCAGCGGAACCATGGACCGGGTTAAGCATTTCGGTATAAGTCCTGGGCAATTAGTGGGAGTTACGCGTGCCTATGTCCCTGTGGGTTATACCCGTCTACACACGCAGTAGGCAGTTCTACCATGGCTAGCGGTAAGGGCGGGTCAATTCCACGCTGTAACTATCGGCTCCGTCAGGAAGCGGTTGGCTCCGTCAGGAAGCGGTCGGCCCAGCCCTCGTGCGTCGCGCACAGGTGGAACAGGCGCGCACGTACGGGCAACTGCGGGAACAGCGGCCGGTCGTCCCGCTCCAGCCAGCGATAGAAGGCGCGCTCGCGCCCGCCCTTGAGCATGGACAGCAGGGACAACGTCACCACCTCGCGCGGAGACACATGGACTGACGGGTGTTTCGGGATGTCGCGCAGGGACTCATCGGCACGACAAAACAGCGCGGTGATAAAATCGACGGTGGTCATGGGATGCTCCTTGTCTTTGCTGACTCGACAGCAACAGCTATCGGGATACCTGTGCTGGCCGAGAAGTCCGTCCGCGTAAGATCTAGGGACGCAGGACGTGGCAACACGTACCTGTGAGCCTACAAAAATAAGCAATGCACGCATTGCTGACGGCCGCACCCTGCCATCGCCTGGGCAACGCGCAGCCTATTCCAATGCCGCTATGTGTAAGTCGCACATGTATGTCTATACCCTGAGATGCATGACTATCCGTCGGCATAAGTAATCATCCAATCCTCGCGACGGGCGCAAGCCGGCTTGGGCAGGCGCGTCGATGTCGCCCATCCGGCTGTCGCTCTTCCCCTATGGCGGTGAGGTGGCGAACGGATGCCGACACCGTTCACGGTACGCCTTCAATGAGTCATGAAATAGTTGCGCCGCGCCCTTTCATGGAGTTGTGAACGGCATCGGCAAAAGCGGTGGATACTCTTTCAGCGAGGGCCGCTCCCCCAGACAGCTACCGCTGTCACCATATTGTGCCCAGCTTATGCACGCTGACCTGCCACGATGCGCCCTCCGGATCGGCCCGGCAGTGGTTGCGCCGGCTGCCCGGCCGCTATCTTCGGCGTGCCCAATGCACACACGAGCGCGCCGCCGCGCCTGTCTTCGCGAGGGTAGTCCAGCAGATCGGCGACGTGCCCCTGCACGACCACCCACTGTGTTCGGCGTGATCAGACCGGCCATACCGCGGCCTGACAGGCGCCACAGCCTGATTGCGTTCCGCATCCTGACGCATGTCAATGGACACGTTAATATGGTGGCCAGCGACAACGCATCCCCTTTCCTCACCTCAGCACACCTCAATGACACCGTCCTTACCGCGCCTGTGCGTCGCGCCACGCCTCGAATTCGGCCCGCGCCCGCTCGGACAATGGGTAGTACGTCCGCAGGTCTCCACCCTCGGCCAGGCGCAGGCGTGCGAAGTCCTCCCACTCGGCGTGCACGCTGGCCGCTCGGAGCAACGCCGGCGCCAGCGTGGCCGGCACGACGACCGCCCCATCATCGTCGGCGACGATGATGTCGCCCGGCAGCACCAGAGCGCCGCCGCACGCGACGGGCACGTTGACGGCGAACGGAAAGATCCCGGTCTGGGTGTGGAAGTTGGGGGTGACCCCGCGCAGCCACAGCCCAAGACCGAGGCTCTTCGCCTTCGGGTAGTCGCGGATGCAACCATCGACGATCACGCCTTGCCCCCCACGGCCCTTGAAGTAGGTCAGCATCATCTCGCCGAACACGCCGCTCGCCATGTCGCCGCGCGCGTCGACGACCACGACGTCGCCGGGCTGGGTGTGGTAGAGGACGTGCCGGTGCAACTGGAGTTCGGGGTCCGCGTATTCATCGACCTTGTACACGTCCTCGCGCTTGGGCATAAACTGGAGAGTCAGGGCGGGGCCGACCACCGTCTTGCCCGGTGTCCAGGTGGTGAGCCCACGGAGGTGCGGGTCGCGGATACCCAGCCGGCTCAACTCGCCGCTGGCCGTCGCGCTGCCGATCGTTGCCAGGCCCTCGATCAGATCCTGCGACGGGCGCACGATGTCCGGTGTCTCGATCATGGTTGCTCCTTGCTTTCTATGTATCATGCTTCGTGGGCGCCACCCTCGGACTGTGGAACGACGCGCCTACGCGCGGCTATCGTTGATCGTCGATCAGCGCGCGCCGCGATCGGACCACAACGCGGTCACGGCTACGACCACAAGCGATCGTGGCCGCGCTCGTTGTCCCACTGCGGCGTGGGCTCGAAAAAGCCACGATCGTCGGGCACGAGGTGTTCCTTGATGGCGTCCGGGTTGAGCGCGACGCCCAGCCCCGGCGCATCCGGGACGCCGATGTAGCCCTCCTGGATGATCGGCTTCGGCACGCCGTCGATGAAATCGTCCCAGAACGGCACGGTGGTGAAATGATGCTCCAGGGCGATGAAGTTCTCGGTCGCCGCGGCGCACTGCACGCTCGCCATCGTGCTCACCGGCGTCCCGGCCATGTGCAGGGCCATGCTGACGCCGTGGTCCTGCGCCAGGTCGCCGATCTTCTTCGTCTCGAGGATGCCGCCGCTCGTGGCGAGATCGGGGTGGATGACGTTGACCGCGCGCGCCTGCAGGAGCGGCCGGAAGCCCTCTCGCAGGTAGATATCTTCGCCGGTGCAGACCGGCGTGTGGAGCGCCCGTTCGAGTTGCACCCACTTGTCGGTGAACTGCCACGGGACCAGGTCTTCCAGCCAGGCGAGGTTATAGGGCTCGAGGGCGAGGCCCAGGCGGATGCAGTCGTCGATGCCGATATGGCCGAAGTGGTCGGCGGCGATGGGCGCCTCATCGCCGACGACGGCGCGCACCTGCGCGACGTAGTCGCAGATCAAGCCGATGCCTTTGGGCGTCAGGCGCACATGGGTGAAGGGATGCATCAGGTGCGTGGTATTGAAGAGGCGCTCGACCTCATCGCCCGGATCTCCCGGCAGCATGCCCTGGGGCCAACTGAGCGCGCCCTCGACGCCGATAAGCGGCTGGACGCCCAGGTCCATCTTGAGCATGGTGAAGCCGCGCTCGATGCGTTCGCGCAGCTTCTGGCCCATCGCCTCGCCGGTCGGCTCGTTGGGGGTATCACAGTACATGCGAATGCGGTCGCGGAACTTGCCGCCGGCCAGCATATAGGCGGGCACGCCATAGGCCTTGCCCGCCAGGTCCATCAGCGCCATCTCGACAGCGCAGACGCCGCCGCCCTGCCGGCCGTGGTGGCCGAACTGCGTGATCTTGCGGAAGACCTTGTCCACGTTGCAGGGGTTCTCGCCGATAATGCGGCTCTTCAGCATGAGCGCGTACGTCTTGCTGGCATAATCGCGCACCTCGCCGTAGCCACTAAGTCCCTGATTGGTGTCGATGCGGATGATGGTGAAACGCCACCTATCCCAGCCTACGGTCGCGGTCCGCAGGTCGGTGATTCTGAGCTCGCTCGGTCGCGAGGACATCCGCACGCGATCTTCGGGCCGCACGGTCTCGGTCTTGGTCTCGCGTCGCTCCCGTGGTTCCACGGTTCCCACCACCTGCTCCTCCTTCTCCGCCCAGAGATTTATAACGTCGGACGCGCGTGAACCGGCTCCACGCCGCGTACGAGGGCGAGGGGCGTCTGGTCGCGCAACGCCAGGGTCCGCCCGTCCTCACGATCGAAGAGATAGACCGCCTCAGGCGGCAGCGTGAGGGCTAGCTCGTCCCCCACCGTGGGCAGCCGGCCGCCCCGCTCGAGGATGGTCACCGGCGACGCGCCGACCTGCGTATAGATCAGCGCCTCCTCGCCTTGCGCATCGATCTCTCTGACGGTGGCCCGCACCCCTGCGGCGTCCGCGCCCGAGGACGCCGACCATCCGATGTGGCTTGGCCGCACCCCCAGCGTGGCCGCCGCCGGGACGCTCGGCTCGTCGAGAACGACACGCGCCGCGACCTGCCCCGTGTCCAGCACGCAGTCCACCGCGGGGCCGGCGTCACGGAGTGTCACGGGCAGGAAGTTCATCGCGGGCATGCCCACGAAGTCGGCCACGAACCTGTTGATGGGGTGCCGGTAGATCTCATCGGGCCGGCCCACCTGCACGATCACGCCGTGGTTCATGACCACCACACGGTCGGAGAGGGTCATGGCCTCGCTCTGATCGTGCGTGACGTAGATGGTCGTGATCGGGAACTGCCGATGGAGCCGCTTGATCTCGGCGCGCATCTGGACCCTGAGCTTCGCGTCCAGGTTAGATAAGGGTTCGTCCATCAGGAAGAGTTGTGGCCGGCGGATCATGGCGCGCCCGAGCGCGACGCGCTGTTGCTGGCCGCCGGAGAGTTGGCGCGGGCGCTGGTTGAGCAGAGGCGTCAACCCCAAGGTTTCGGCTAACTCGTCAACCAGCCGCCGCCGCTCGTCGCGCGCCACGCCGCGCATGCGCAGCGGGAACTCCATGTTGGCGCGCACCGTCTTGGATGGGTAGAGCGCGTAGTTCTGGAATACCATGGCCATGTCGCGGTCGCGCGGGTCGGCGTACGTGATGTCGCGTCCGTCGAGCAGCGCGCGCCCCGTCGTCGGAGGGACGATACCCACGATGATGTTGAGCAGCGTGGTCTTGCCACAGCCGCTCGGCCCCAACATCGTGATGAACTCGCCGTCGTCAATTGTGAGGTCCGCGGGCTGTAGGGCATCGACCGCCGTCCCCGCATAGCGCTTACTGACTCCGTCCAGGCATAGTCCGGCCACTGGCCCCCTCCTTTCCTACGTCTTTAGTATTTCAGCGCGCCCTTGGTGAGCGCGGTGATGAAGTAACGTTGCAAGGTCAAAAAAACGAGCACGACCGGGATACTCATCGCGATCGCCGTCGCCGTCAGGCCGCTCCAGTCCGGCACACCCTCGGAGAAGTAGGCGAACAGGCCCACGGGGAGGGTGCGCATGTCCGCCGTCGACACCATGGTCAGGGCATACAGATACTCGTCCCAGGCCAGGATGAACGTGTAGATGGCGGTAGCGACGATGCCGGGGACGGCCGCCGGGAGCGCGACCTCGACGAAGGCGCGCAGGCGGCTGGCGCCGTCGAGGCGGGCCGAGATCTCCATGTCGGGCGGCACACCGTCGAAGAAACTCTTGAGCAGCCAGATGTTGAGCGGTAGGCTGAAGGTTAGGTACCCTAGTACGAGGGCCGGATAGGTGTTCAGCAGGCCAATCCCGCTCATGACGATATAGAGCGGGATCAGGAAGTTGATCAGCGGGAAGACGCTCGTCAACAGGATGGCGTAGAGGATCGGCTGGCGGCCGGGGAAGCGGAAGCGCGAGAACCCGTACGCGGCCGGCGTCGCGACGGCGAGCGCCAGGATGACGGTCGCCCCGGCCACGATGATGCTATTCAGGAAGTAGCGCGGAAAGAACACGCCCTGCTGCTGTGGGTGAAGCAGGTTCTGGTAGTTGCCCAGTGTGAACGGTTGTGGGAGCAGGGAGGGCGTGGCGCGATAGAGCGCCGAGGCCGGCTCCAGCGACGCCGTCAGCATCCAGGCGAAGGGCAGCAGCGAGAAGGCGACGAAGAGGCAGAGCACAAGCGTGCCGGGCAGACCGCGCAGCCAGCCTCTCCAGCCGGGGCGAGACACATAGACCATGCTTTAGACCCCTTCCCGGCTCAACGTGCGCACGTAGAAGATCGCGAAGATCATCAGCACGCCGATAACGAGGATGGACGCCGCCGCCGCCAGGCCGAAATTCAGATTGGTGAAGGCCTGGTTGTAGATGTAGTTGGAGACGATCTCGGAGTGGAAGAGCGGGCCGCCGCCGGTCATGATGAAGGGGATGGTGAAGGTGTTGAAGTTCTGGAAGCCGAGCAGCATGGCCGTGACCAGCAGGACCGGCCACACATAGGGCACGATAATCTCCCAGAAGATGCGCCACGAGGAGGCGCGATCCAGGCGGGCCGCCAGCACGAGTTGATCGGGGACGGTCTGGAGGCCGGCGAGCAGCATGATCATGGCGAACGGGAACGTCTTCCACACGTTGACCAGGATCACCGCCGGGAGGACCAGCGTGAGCGAGGTCAGGAACGAGATGGGTTGCGTGATCAGATGCGCGGACACAAGCGTCGTGTTGATGAGGCCATATTCGGCCTGGTAGAGCCACAGCCAGGCGTAGCTGGCCACCACGTACCCGACCACGTAGGGCATCATGATCGCGGCGCGGATGGGGCCGCGCAGGATGCGGATGCGATTCACCGCCAGCGCCGCGCTCATCCCCAGCACGATATCCAGGATCGTACTAGCGATCGTCCAGATCGCGGTGTTGCCGAGCACCTGATAGAAAATGGGGTCGCGCAGCAAGGTCTGGTAGTTATGGAGCCCGGTGAAGTGTGTCTGCGTGGTGTAGCTTGGCGTCGCCTGAAAGCTCAAATAGATCGAGTAGACAAACGGGTAGCCCATTACGGCGAGCACGATGACGAGCGCCGGCAGCACGAACACGTATTCGCCCAGGCGCGCCCGGAACGGCGCCGGGGCCTTGCGCGCCACCGGCACGACCGGCGGCGGCTGACCGACCATGGTAGACATCGTCGCATACTCCTCTCATTGTCCAGCCGGCGTCATGGGGTTGCCTAATACTACAACGTGACATTGACCTGCGACTGACGTCGTATGGCACACGACGGACACTGACGTGTCTCACCACGCGTCGTCCCAACGACTTTAGTCGTCGTTCTTTGCCATGCGACGTCAGTCGCAGGCGCATCAGGCGGATCCTAACGTTGTAGTACTAAGCGCATGACCATAAGTTCGGCACGTTTTCCGCGCCTGGATCACGCCTAGATAGGCCATGCCAGACTTGTGGACACCTGCTTAGCGGCCCTCATCCCCTGCCCCCTCTCCCTGACGCGGGAGAGGGGGGCCGCCTGTCGTGTCCCGCCCGTCTCCCCGCGTCCCCTGAGGGAGGGGGTGCTGGACCGTTGATCCCGCGGCTAGGGATCGAGGGGCCAGGTAGCCATAGGGTGGGGGAGAGGGGCGAAACTACATGACCCTGGATTCACCCCCTCTCCCGCGTCAGGGAGAGGGGGCAGGGGGTGAGGGCCGTGTCAGGAGCCCATAATGCCCTGAATCTCGGATGCGGCCTGGGACGCCGCCTGTTGCGGGGTCTGCTGCTTGGTCAGGACGCGCTGGATCATGCTGGGAATCGTCTGGCTCCAGATCTGCGCGCCCTGGGCGACGAGCGGGACGTTGACGCCGTACGTCATCATCTCTAAGGTGATGTTGTTGAACAGCAGCAGCTTGTCGCGCTGCTGCTGAGCCGCCGACTTGTATCCCTGGCGGTTCCCCGGATTCGAGCCGAGGCCAGCCAGCCGTGTATTCCAATCGGGCGACTCATACGCCTTCATAAAGGCCAGCGCGGCGTCCAGGTTCTGGGTTCCTTTCTTGATGTGCACGTTGGACCCGCCGAAGACCACGGCTCGGCGCACGGGACCCTTGGGGACGAGCGCCCCACCCAGGGCGATGTGCGGTGCCAGTTGATGGACCTGCGCGGCGGCGCTGGGATGGTCGATGATCATGGCGACCTTGCCATCCAGGAAGAGCGTATACATGTCGCTTTCCTGGTCGCTCAACGCCGATGGCGGGACGCTCTTATCGACGTTGTACATACGATTGTACAACTCCAACGCGGCGACGGTACCGGGCGAGTTGATGCCGACCTTGTGGAACGTTGGCTTGGCCGTCAATTCATCGAAGATACTGCCGCCGTAGGCCCACATCGCCGGGCAGAAGCGGAAGGGGGTATTGCCGCTATTAATCGCCGCGACGAGGCCATAGCCGTATTTGCCCGTCTTGCTGTGGATCGTCTTCGAGTAGGCGGCCATGTCCTCCCATGTCACCGGACCCGCGTTGGGGTTGAGACCCGCCTGGCGGAAGATATCCTTGTTGTAGATGAGCAGCATCGCCTCGTTGTTGGTCGGCAGGCCATAGAGCGGGAAGGCGCTCGTCTGGCCGGACTTGCGCACCGTCTGTAGCGCTTGCGGCCAGAAGTTTTCGATGGATAGGCCCATCTGTGACAACTGCGCCGGCGTGATGGGCTCGAACACGCCCTCGTTGACGAACTGGGGGGACCATGCGATCGCGGCGCGCGTGATGTCGGGCCCACCCCCACCCCGGAACGCCACGTCGAGTTTCGGGAGGAGATCGGTATAGCCGTAGATCGTATCGCTAAAGTGCAGGTGCGGGTACTGAGCGGGAAACCACTTGTAGAACGCGCTCTGCTGCGCTTCACCATACTTGTCGGGCGCGGGCGACCAGTCCCACGCCGTGAGGCTCCCGCTGATCGTCGCCGCGGCCCTGGTCGCGGCAAACCCGCGATAGGGCGCGACGGCTCCCGCCGCCAGCACGCTGGTCAACCCCAATCCACTCGCCCGCAGAAACTGCTTGCGGGGCATCTGTGTCGTCATGACTACCTCCTCGTCATCAAAAATCTCAGGATGAATAAGAGCCTGTTGTCGCGGCGGCTCCGCCGTCCACGAAATGGTTTCGCCGCGCTCGTGGCGTACATACCTCTATGACAAACGTCCTCCTTTGCTACCCCACGACGGCCACATCCTCCGCCGCCAGGCTGAAGGGGGCCACACAGATTATCACGACTCTCCTCCACCAGTCAATTACGTCTGTTCACAGCCTGGACGAGCGCCATAATGTACCCCGTCGCGTACGCGCGCCCGCGGTGGCCCCACTCGGTATCGTCGACGACATGCGGCACATGGTCGTCGAGAAAGAACCCACGAAAGCCGACCTCGTGCAGCGCCTGCATGGCCGCGACGACGTCAACATTGCCCTCACCAAGGAAGCACTCCTGGAAGCAGGGGACGGTCCCCTGCACGTCGCGGAAATGCACGTAGAAGATCTTGTCTGTAGCACCAAAGTAGCGAATAGCCTCTACGACGCCAGGGCTTGTCTGTGGTCCCATCTCTGACCAGCAGCCCATACAGAAGTCGAGGCCATGGTTGGCGCTTGGCGCGATCTCCATCGCGCGCTTGAACCCGGCGAAGCCGCTGAAGATGCGCGCGATGCCACCGAGGGACGGCACGGGCGGGTCGTCGGGATGGAGCGCGAGCTTGACGCCGGCCTCCTCAGCGACCGGGACGACAGCCCGGATGAAATACGTGTAGTTGTCCCACATCTCCTCCTCACCGACGCTATGCCCATTCAGAAGGGGATGTGCGGCGATTCCGCGAGCGGGCGGCTGGGTCTGCACCAGGTCCATGTCAAAAGAGCTCACAAGCGCGCCCCCCCGTCCCGGAGTGACGTACGAGGTGCGCCACACATGATTTGGCATCCAGTGGTAGCCCAGGATAGGAATACCTGCCCGACCCACATGGCGGATGGTCGCTTGATAGTTCTCGATCTGTTCGTCACGCCCCGGCAAGCCGAGCATAGCCTTGTCGAAGAAGCCGTTCGGGGTGTTCTCAATGGCCTCGAGGCGTAACCCGTAGCTGTCGCAGCGCGTGCGCAGCCGGCGCAGGTCCACCTCCTCCCAGCGTGCGTCGCCAGGCAGGATGGGCGTGTTCAACTGCACGCCGCTCACGCCGAGCTGTTTGGCGAAGGTCAGGCGCTCATCGGTTAACTCCTTGAATTGCCCAAGCGCCACGCGCATCGTGTCAATCATTGCGATCATGCTCCATCTCCGCCACGGCTGCCTCACGCAGACCAGCCATGTAGCCGATCGCATGCAGCCGCGCGAGGTTTGAATAGGCCGGATTGTCGTTTAGGTCGCCCTCAAGTGTCGGCACATGGTCCGGGCGCATCACGCCGTCGAAGTCGATCGCATGCCACGCCTTCATACACGCGAACATGTCGGTCTGGCCGTCGTCGTGGAACGTTTCCACGAAGTGTGCGGGCGTACCCCGCACGTCGCGGAAGTGGCCGAACGCGATGCGGCCCTGTCGTCCGAAGTGACGGATAACACCGGGCAGGTCATCGGTCATCAGCGTGAAGTTGCCCTGACACAGCGTGATGGAGTTCGCCGGCGTATCGATCATATCGACGACGCGCTGGAAGGCCTCCACGTTGGTCATGATCCGCGCGATGCCGCGTAGCGGGGAGAGTGGCGGGTCGTCCGGGTGGAGGGCGAGCCGGACTCCGGCCTTCTCGGCGACCGGCGCGACGCGTTGGATGAAGTACGCGAAGGCACCCCAGAGTTGCTCCTCGGTGACCCGACCGGCCCAGGTGGGAGGCATGTCCGTGAGAGCGGCGTTGTCGAAGCCCGTGACGAGCGCGCCGCCGCGACCGCGCAGTGTCGTCGACGTGCGGAACCAGGGGATGACGGCCATCCAGTTGTAGCAGAGCATGGGGATGCCTACCGCACCCATGCTCCGCACCAGCACGCAGAACTGCTCGATCTCCTCGTCGCGGCCCGTCAGGCCGAGGCGCGCGCGATCCAGCGGTGGTGAGTCCTCGATCCCGACGATGTGCAAGCCCAGGTCCTCGTAGCGTTTGACCAGCAGGCGCAGAGCGCCTTCCTCCCAGAGGAGGTCGATCGTGCGCTGCCCCCGCAGGGTCGACGAATGATCGAGCCCGCTCACGACGCGCTCGACGCCAACCTGTCGCAAGGTTGTCCAAAAGGGCGTCGGGACGGGGCGCAAGTACTCCGCGAAGCGGATCACGTTCACTACTCCTCCCTCTCACTAGCTCTAGCACCACACCCATTATGCGCCCATGATTATGCGCTCATGATGCCCTGGACCTCTGTCCCCGCCTGGGCGGCCGCCTGTTGGGGAGTCTGCTGCTTGGTCAGCACGCGTTGGATCATGCTCGGGATGGTCTGGCTCCAGATCTGCGTGCCCTGAGCGACGAGCGGGACGTTGACACCGTACGTCATCATCTTCAGCGTGATGTTGTTGAACAGCAGCATGCTATCGCGCTGTTTCTCGGCTTGTGTGTGGAATCCCTGACGGTTCCCAGGATTCGAGCCGAGGCCTGCTAGACGGGTGTTCCAATCGGGCGACTCGTACGCTTTCATGAAGGCCAGCGCGGCGTCCAGGTTCTTGGTTCCTTTCTTGATGTGCAAGTTAGACCCGCCGAAGACCACGGCCCGGCGCACGGGACCTGTGGGCACAAGGGCTCCGCCCATCTCGATATGCGGCGCCAATTGATGAACCTGGACGGCGTTATTGGGATGATTCTCCATCATCGCGACGCGGCCGTCCGCGAAGAGGGTCGACACGTCGGCGGACGCATCGCTTAAAGCCGAGGGTTGCACGCTCTTGTCGACGTTGTACATACGGTTGTACAGCTCCAGGGCAGCGACGGTCCCGGGTGAGTTGATGCCGATTTTGCGCCAGGTCGGGTGAGCGGTCAACTCATCGAAGATGCTTCCCCCATACGCCCACATGATGGGGCAAAACCGGAACGGTGTATCTCCGTTGTTGAGAGCGGCAACCAAACCCCACCCGTATTTGCCCGTCTTCTGATGGATGATTTTGGAGTAATTCGCGACGTCCTCCCAGGTGGCTGGCCCCGCGTTGGGATCGAGCCCCGCCTGGCGGAAGATGGCCTTGTTGTAGATGACGAGATGGGCTTCGTTATTGGTCGGTAGCCCATAGAGCGGGCCGTTTATCTGGCCAGCCTTACGCACCGTCTGCAGCGCTTGCGGCCAGAAGTCTTCAATGGACAGGCCCATCTGTGACAACTGCGCCGGTGTGATGGGCTCGAACATGTCTTCGTTGACGAACTGGGGGGACCACGCGATCGCCGCGCGCGTGAGGTCGGGTCCACCGCCACCCCGGAACGCCACGTCGAGTTTCGGGAGGAGATCGGTATAGCCGTAGATCGTATCGCTGAAATGCAACTGGGGATACTGCGTGGGAAACCACTTGTAGAACGCGCTTAGTTGCGCCTCGCCATACTTGTCGGGCGCGCGCGACCAGTCCCACACATCAAGGCTCCCGCTAATCGCCGCCTCGCCCTTGGTCGCGGCGAACCCGCGATAGGGGGCGACGGCTCCCGCCGCCATTACACCGGCCAACCCCAACCCACTCGCCCGTAGGAACTGCTTACGGGGCATCTGTGTCGTCATGACTACCTCCTCGTAATCAAAAATCTCAGGATGAATAAGAGCCTGTTGTCGCGGCAGCGCCGTCTCCCACGAGACGGTCTCGCCGCGCTACATGCTTTCATGTTGAAACCTTGGAATAGATCACGGGTGGGAGCCAGCGCCTACCCCTCAAGTACTCATTGGACGCATGTAGTGACGAACACACCTCAATGACAAACGTCCTCCTTCGCTACACCACGACGGCCATGTCCTTCACCACCAGTCCGGAGGGGGCCACACAGACACAGGACAGCGGTACTGATAACATTTTTACGGCTAGACGACCGCCTCATACGCCTCCCCGGCGAGATCGTCAGTCTCATCGCGCTCCGCGGCGCCGCCTAACGCCAGAGCCGCCGCCGCGCCGCCTAGATGCGTCGCCATCACCCGCCCTGCCTCCTCGGCGTCACCCCGCCGCAGGGCCTCCACGAGGGCCTCGTGGGCCGCCTGCATATGGTCCAGTTGGGCGTCGGTGCGCGGCAGGCGCAAGCCTTCACGGATCGTATCTTGTAAAGCCGCGCGTAGCGACTCGACCAGATGGTAGAGCATGTCGTTATGGCTAGCCGCCGCGATCGAGAGGTGCAGGGCCACGTCAAGGTCGCCGTAGGCCTCCAGGTCCCGGAGATGCGCACGCATGGCCGCTGCCGTCCGTTCTAACTGGGCCACATCCTCCGCGGTCCGCCGTGTCGCCGCCAGCGTGGCGCACTCGACCTCGAGTCCGCGGCGCACCTCCATCAGCTCGAGAATCGTCTTGCGCTGGATCCGCATCGCGCGCGCGAAGAATGTGTGCAGCGTCGCGGGATCGATCGCGCGGACAATTGCCCCTTTGCCATTGATGACCTCGACGACGCCCTGGCCCTGGAGCGACTTGACAGCCTCACGGATCACCGCGCGACTAACGCCAAGTTGCGTCATAAGCGACGTCTCCGACGGCAGTAAAGCTCCCGGCTTGAGATCCCGCGCCTGGATATAGTCCATCACGCTCGCCGCGGCGCGCTCAGCCAGGGTCTCACGCCGCAGTTTCTGGAGCATTCCTCCTCCCGTCGACCTCATAGCGCCATCACCCTCGGCGTCGCGACAGCGGACACTGCCTCATGGTCATACAACGCCTGATCCCCCCACATCAACCGATCGAACTGTATGATAGGCTCACGCTGACTCGAAAGATTATGTCTGTTATAACACGATTGCCGTTCCCCTGTCAACATATCAGGCTATATGATAGGATCATGATATTCGCGGGTTATCGTGTATCGTGTAGGGAGCACACGCACAAGGAGGCGGAGCCGATGAAAATCACGGATGTCAAATGTGCCGTCCTGGGGAATAATCCGGTGGTCCGTATCGTGACCGACGCGGGCGTCAGCGGCTACGGAGAGGTGGAATCCTACAAGTCCTACCTCAAGCCGCAGGTGCTCCACTACAAAGACTACATTCTTGGCGAAGACCCGACCAATGTCGAGCGGGTGATGCTCAAGATCCGCCACCGCGGCTCGTTCAAGCCCTGGGGCAGCGCCGTGAGCGCGATCGAGATGGCGTTGTGGGACATCGCGGGCAAGGCCGCGGGCCTGCCCGTCTACAAGCTGCTCGGGGGCAAGGTGCGCGACCGCGTGCGCGTCTACAACGGCGCGGTCCGTTTCCCCATGAACGGGCACGCCCCGGCGGACTACGCCGACACCATGACCAAGATGAAAGCCGCCCCAGAAGGCTTCACGATCATCAAGCAGGGCATCGGTTTCCACGGGCCGATGCCGCGGACCGTCCCGGATTTCTTCTACGGCGACCCAGGGGACGGCGGCCACGGAGACTACAACCGGGGCCTGCCCACCGAACGCGGCCTGGCGCATGTCGTCGCCTGTGTCGCGGCGATGAAAGAGGTACTGGGCGACACGATTGGCCTCGCGCTGGATTGTGGCCCCGGTTGGACGGTCCCGGACGCGATCCGGCTGGCGCGGGCGCTGGAGCCGCTGAACGTCTTGTGGCTAGAGGATCTGCTCACCGGCGACTACACGCCGTACGTCAACGCGGATGTCTATCGTGAGGTGACACGGAGTTCCTCGACGCCGATCCACACGGGCGAGCAGATTTACCTGCGCCAGAACTTCAAGGAGCTGATCGAGGGACACGCCGTCAACATTATCGGGCCGGACCCCTGCGACGTCGGCGGTCTGGCCGAGTTGAAATGGGTGGCGGAATACGCCGACCTGCACGGCATCCTGATGGCGCCGCACGGGACCGGCGACGGGCTGCTTAGCCTCGCGGCCCTCGTGCAGATTTGCGCGACGCTGCCGCGCAACTACATCGCCTTCGAGTACCCCACAGGCCAGCCGGAGTGGTGGTACCATATCGTGGATGGGCTGCCAGACCCCATCGTCAAGGATGGATTCATCGAGGTGTGGGACCGCCCTGGCATGGGCGTGGAGTTCAACGTCGGGGCGGCGCGCGCCTATCTGTCGGACGAAGACCGCGCCTTCTTCGACTAAACCGCGCGGGCATACGTCCAGGGTCAATAGGGGGAGAGGGCATGAAGATCACGGCGGTCAAGGGATTCCCCGTGCGATGTGGTCGTCGGAACGTGTTTATCGTCAAGGTCGAGACCGATGACGGACGCTATGGACTGGGCGAAGGCGGTATGTCCGGCCGTGAACTGGCCATGCAGGGGATGATCGACCACTTCGCGCAATTCCTCGTCGGGATGGACCCGCGCCGCATCGAGCATATCTGGCAGACGCTCTACCGTGGGCACTACTTCGAGGGGGGCAAGATCGTCGGCGCGGCGATCGCGGCGATCGACATCGCGCTCTGGGATATCCTTGGCCAGGCGCTCGGGGTCCCCGTTTACCAATTGCTCGGCGGCGCGTGCCGCGAGCGTATCCCCTGCTTCGTCACGCCCGAGCAAACCCTGACGGGACCCGCGTGCGTGGCCGGCGCCAGGGACTACGCGGCGCGGGGCTGGCGCTATATGCGCTTCATGCCCGGGATGGGCGACCCCACCCACATGGGCGACGATGACGTGACGTTTGAGCCGATGGACGCGCTGGACGCGGCGGCGCACTGGCTCCAGGAGGTGCGGCAGGCGGTGGGGACGGCGGTAGGACTCTCGATCGACTTCCACCACCGCCTGTCGGTGGCGGAGGCCGCGCTGTTCTGCCAGAAAGTCGCCGACGTTCGATTGATGTTCGTGGAAGAGCCGATCCGGGCGCAGAGCCCCAAAGCGTATCAGCAACTACGAACGATGACGCCGATCCCCTTCGCTATCGGCGAAGAATATGCCAACAAGTGGGAGTTTCTCCCCTTCATCGAAGAGGGCATCCTGAATTTCGCGCGGATCGACGTGTGCAACGTGGGTGGCCTGAGTGAAGCCAGGAAAGTCGCTGGATGGTGTGAGGCGCACTACATCGACGTGATGCCGCACAATCCCCTGGGGCCGGTCTGCACGGCCGCGTCTATCCACTTCTGCGCCGCCATCAACAATCTGGCGCAACTCGAATATCGGCCCGAGATCGATCAGGGCTATCCACGCGATCTCTTCCCGACGTGCCCGGTCCTGGAGGGCGACAGTTTCCCCTTGCCCACGGCCCCAGGTCTGGGCGTGCGCTTTAACGAAGAGGCCGCGCGGGATCACGCCTTTGCCTACTGGGAAGCCCCCCACTGGCGCCGGCGTGATGGGGCCAGAACGAATTGGTAGCGGCTATGCGCATGACAGAGGACGCGGGGTCCCCGTGCGATGTCGTGACCTTGGGCGAGACCATGGTCCTGCTGTGGCCGACCGGCGCCGCGCGCCTGGAAGATGCCGCGACCTACGAGCGGTCGCTCGGCGGCGCGGAGAGTAACCTGGCGATCGCGCTGGCCCGCCTCGGGCTGCGGCCGCGCTGGATCAGCCGGCTTGGCGACGACCCGTTCGGGCGCTATACACGCGCCACGCTGGAACGGGAGGGCGTCGTCGTCGACGCCCCCGTCGATGTGGGCGCACCCACGGCCGTCTTCTTCAAGGAGCGCATCGCGCAGGGCCCGCGGCGCGTCTACTACTATCGCCGCGGCTCGGCGGCGAGCCGCATGGACCCAGCGGACCTGACCCCCGCGCAGTTCACGGGGGCGCGCCTGCTGCACCTCACGGGCATCACCCCCGCGCTCTCAGCCGGGTGCGCCGCGACCGTGGACCGCGCGATCATGCTCGCGCGCGCGGCGGGGGCGCGTGTGTGCGTTGACCCCAACGTGCGGCCACAACTCTGGCCGGAGCCCGCGGCCGGGGTCGCGGCCCTGCACGCGCTCATGACGCGCGCCGACCTCGTCCTCCTGGGCGACGAAGACGCCGCCTATCTGTTCCCTGGCCTGTCCGACACAGCCGTCCTCGACGCGGTCCGCGCGCTGGGTCCGCGCGCGGTCGTGCTCAAATTGGGGGCGCGGGGCGCGCGGGCGGTGGTCGAGGGAGAAGAGACTAGCATCGCGCCCTATCCCGTCGCCGTCGTCGACAGCGTGGGCGCGGGCGATGGCTTCAACGCGGGGTTCATCGCGGGGCTTTTGCGTGGCGACCCGCTGCCGCGCTGTCTCGCGCTCGGCGCGCGCATTGGCGCGGCGGCGGTCGCGACGACCGGCGATTGGGAAGGGTATCCGACGAACCGTGAGCTTGGCCGCGACTGGTAACTAACAACTGGCAACTGCTAACTGAGGAGATGACGATGCTCGATCACGACGAACTACTGGAGCGCACGCGGCATGATCGCCTGGTGGCGATCATCCGGCTGCGCCATGACGCGCCACTGGTGCGGATCGCCGAGGCCCTGGTCGCGGGCGGCATCCGTGCACTAGAGTTTACCTTGACCTCTCCGGGCGCGGTCCCGGCCATCACAGCGTGCCGGACGCGGTTCGGAGAGGACGTCATCGTAGGCGCCGGGACGGTGCTCGACGTGGAGGAGGCGGGACGCTGCCTCGACGCGGGCGCACAGTTCCTGGTCTCACCCGGCTTCGACCCGGCGGTCGTCGCGCTGGCGCGCGAACGGGGCGCGCTGGCGATGCCCGGCGCTTTGACGCCGACGGAGATCGTGACGGCGTGGCGCGCCGGCGCCGACGTGGTCAAGGTCTTCCCAGCGCGCGCGTTCGGCCCACGCTACATCGCCGATCTCCTGGCGCCCTTGCCACAGGTCCCGCTCATGCCGACGGGCGGCGTGGACGAGACGAACGCCGCCGCCTATCTGCACGCCGGCGCCGTCGGCGTCGCGGTCGGCGGGAAGTTGGTGGCCGAGGATGCCGTTGGGCGTGCCGACTGGGACGCGCTGACCGCACGCGCGCGGGTCCTCGTCGTGGCCGTCCGACAAGTAGGCGACCAGCCGTGACAGCGTGCACGGCGCGACAATGGGCGTCCGTGCCGCGACGCGCCTGTGACGCTCGCACATCGGAACAAGTGTGTCGTGTGCGCAGGTTCGCCTTACACAGGTGCGCAACCTTGCCATACTCCGCGCGTACGCCTGGAAGAGGCCGTACTACAGGGTGCGGGCCAGGCGACACAGCAGCGTGTGAGGAACGTCAGGGTTTGGCGTGCAAGGGGCAGGCCCGTGCTGAGGCTATCGTTGCTGTGTCGCTGATCGCTCGGGTGGCAATCAGTCGCCATAAGCGCGGATCCACCACTGACCTGGCGCCTGATACCAGGCAGGTTATCTCCTGCCTCCGGCTTAGATGCCCCGTCTCTGTTCTTTAGGCGGCGTCGCCCCGACTATTGCTTACGGCCAGCCCGACCAGCAGCCTGAGCTATCAGGGCCTCGTCCGGTTTCGTTGGGACGTGCTGATGTGAGGTATGCTGTGGCCTGATATGGATGCGGAAGGGGGGGCGACATGCAGTGTCAGCGGTGCGCAGGAGGCGCGTTTACGAAGGCGGGGCACGATCGATCAGGCCGTCAACTTTACTGTTGCGGCGACTGCGGGCGACGCCAAACGCCCCGCTCGGCCTCGGCCTTCCGGGGCTACCGCTTCCCCGACGACCTCATCGCCCTCGCCGTGCGCTGGTATCTGCGGTTTCGCTTGCCCTATGCGGACATTGTGGAGTTGCTGGCCGAACGAGGTGCCCATGTGGACGCATCAACGGTCTACGATTGGGTGCAGCACGTCACCCCACTCTATAAGGACGCGGCACGCCCGCATCGTCACCGCGTCGGCACCCGCTGGGCCGTCGATGAGACCTACATCCGCCTGGCCGGCCGCTCGGTCTACGCCTACCGCGCCATCGACGCGCACGGCCAGGTGATCGACGTCTACCTGAGCGAGACGCGCGACACAGCAGCGGCGACGGCCTTCTTTGAGCAGGCCATCGCGCGGACCGACGTGCGGCCGCAGCGCGTCACGACGGATAAGGCGGCGGCCTATCCGCCCGCGCTACGGGCCGTGGTGCCGGAGGCAGAGCATATCACGGGCAAGGCGGAACAACAGGCGATCGAGCGCGACCACCAACATCTTAAAGGGCGCACGCGGAGTATGCGGGGGTTCCAGCGACTTGGGTGTGCGCAGGTCGTGTGCGACGGGCACGGCTTCGTGCGCAACCTGCGGGACGGCTTCTACCGTCTGGGCGAACCGACCGGTGACCCACGCATCCTGCACGCTCCGCGTCTCGCCCGCGCCTGGGATGACCTCACCCAGATTCTTGCCGCGGCATAGCTGTCCCCGTCAACGGCCTATCGGGGCGTCCTCGGAACGGCGTTTAGATTCTGACCTCAGCACGACCCAACGACACCTCTGGTCGAGCGCGCAGCGCGTGGCGAAGACAGCGAAGGTCGTTGGGAAAGGGATGTAACCGGTCGTGGCCAGGCCGGCCTGTGTTGGCCGCTTGGTCCATCCGTGCGCGTGCTATCAGCAGCTTACGCCGCGCGTTGATAGTCGTGGTGTAAACCACCCAGGATAGGAACGGCCCGTATGGTTCCCGGCCCCTGTATCACGTGAGCGGGCCCAGACGGCATCGGAGTCCGCTGCTGAAGGCCCTGATGGGGTCGCGCCTCATTGAAGTACTGGCTGTACTCCCGTAGGACACGCCGTAGGTGAGCCTCGCCAAGGATCAGCAGCTGATCGAGGCATTCGCGCCGGACACTGCCGAGGAATCGCTCACAGATCGCGTTCATCTTCGGCGCTCGATAGGCGGTGCGCACTACGTCGATCCCACTCGTCCGGGCGACGCGCGCAAAGGCCGGGCCGAACTTGCTGTCGTTGTCCCTAATCAGATAGCGCGGCGCGGTGCCGAACGGCGTCGCCTCGCGTAGCTGCTGCGCTACCCACGCATCAGTCGGATGGCGGGTCACACCGATATGCACCACCCGTCGCGACGCGAGCTCAACGACGAAGAACGCGTACAGCGGCCGGAAGAGCAGATCGGTGACCGGCAGGAAGTCGCAGGCCCAGATATCGGCGGCGTGATTGTGCAGGAAGGTGGCCCACGTCTGGCCGGGCTGTCGCGGTGGGCGCGCCTGGCGCATGTACCGCTGGATGGTGGTCTTGGCGACGCGGATGTGCAGCTTGAGCAACTCTCCCCTGATACGCTCGGCCCCCCACGACCCATTGGCGCCGGCCATTTCGCGGATCAGCGCAATGGTTTCGGCGACCACCTTCGGTGTGGGTGACGACGGAGGGTGCGCTTTCTTGCGCCAGAGCAGGCGGAAGCCCTGCCGATGCCAGCGCAGTACGGTGTCCGGTTGGACAATCAGCACGGCGTGCCGCCACAGGCGGACACGGCTGGCCAGGAGCACGAGGAGGGTGCGATCGGCGGGCGTGCAGCGCGGGCGTTTGACGCTACGCCGGAGGATGAGGAGTTGCTGGCGCAGCAGCGCATTCTCAGCGACAAGGGCCGATTTACCGCGTACGAGATCGGTAAGCGTGCCCGCGACGAGGGCTGGGGCGGCCGGCTTCGTTGCGGCGATGATGCGTCGATTGAGCGCGTACGCGAGCGTTCGCCCAAGGCGGACGATGTGGTGACGGAGGTAGGCCAGCATGGGAAGTACTCCTTGGCGGATGGGGAGCGTCACGAGGATGCAGTCGTGTTGCGTTGCTTTAGTGTAGCCCTGCTGCTACCCCGTGCGTCAACGTGCGTTGTTGTGATCGCGCCGCGCTTGGTTCCTCCGGCTATTTGCTCGAACGGATGTGCTAAACGGCCAGCACAGGCCAGGGGGACCGGCCCCTCCCCGTCTGTCGGGTCGACGGCCGCCGACGCCGTCGGCGTCACGCGCGACGGGGCGCGCCGCGCGTGATGGGCGCGCCTGCCCGCGAGACGGGCGTCCCCGGTCGCG
>JAABUU010002222.1_pt1 | contig 28343 bp, 27 predicted proteins | sample 5559301 | NCBI WGS metagenome assembly JAABUU01 (sample SAMN10711884, study PRJNA513360) | rock metagenome | isolation source: Antarctica rocks | place: Antarctica: Victoria Land, Richard Nunatak white
ATACGAGGAGCGGCACGCTCCCAGAGCCGGCTGCGGCCTGCACGGCCGCGCAGGCATGCAGGACCGCGAGCGCCGGAGGGCGCCGCGCAGGTGCGGCTGGGTGCGGCGGAGGATGCGGCGGCGTCCGCGCGCGCGGCCGCGGCCGCCGCGGGCGCGGCCGCGGCCGAGCTGCGCGGCGCGCTGGACGCAGAGCGGCGCGCGGCTGGCACGGCCGCCGCGGAGCGCGACGGCGCGGCGGCGCGCCTGGCGGCGGCGCAGCGTGCGGCCGCGGCCGAGCGCGCCGCGGCCGAGGCGGCCGGCCGCGAGCTGCAGGAGCGGCTGTGGGAGGCCGAGGACAAGGCGCGCGCGCGCCGGGGCCCTGCCGCGCTGGCACTCCACACGGAAGCTTTTTGCATTGCTGGCTGGGCCGCCCGCGCTGGCCATCGCGTGTGAACTGCCATGTTATTATTGGATCTGTCACCAGTAGTGCGGGATGCAGGCAAGTGTCCGAGAGTTGCTGCTTGTCGGCCGCGAGCCCGCCCGGCCTCCTTGGCGCGCAGGTGCGCTCGCTGCTCGCGGACCGCCAGGCATGGCAGCAGTGGCAGCAGCGGCTGGGGCCGGCGCCCGCGCCGTCCTTCGCGCTGCTGCCCGGCGTGCCGTCCTTCGCGCAGCTGCCGTCCGCGGAGGCCGCCGCGGCCGCCCCCGCGCCGCGCGGCGGCGCGGCCGACGCGGCGGGCGGCAGCGCGGCCGACGGCGGCGCCGGCGCCGGCGTGGCGTCGGCCGCGGCCGCGGCGGCCGGTGCCAACGGCGACGACCCACTGGACGGCCTGCTCAGGTGCGCCTCGTGACGCGCCTCGCACTGCGGGCGTCGGCGCCGCGCTGCGCTCTGGGGGCGGCCCCTCTTTCAGGCTCACACGCAAGAGACTGTTGCCTCCTGGCGCGGCTTGACAGGTGCGCTCGCGCCCCTGGAGGCCGCCGGCGAGGTCATGAGCCCCTTTTGTCATTGGGTGCAGTGCCAGCCAGTCTCGCGAGCGGGCTGCACGCTGACGGGTGGGCGAGAAGGGTGTTGATTTGTCGCAAGGCCGGTGCTGCTGTACATGGGTTTATTTCCCTCGACGCTGCGCCGCGCAGGCTGCCGGCCTCGCGGGGGCCGAGCGGCGCGGCGGGCCGCGCCGGCTCGGGCGGCCTGGCCGAGGACACGCGGCGCGGCCTGCTGGAGCGGCGCCTGGCGGCGGCGGAGGCGGCGGCCGAGCGCGCGGGCGAGGAGCTGCTGGCCGCCTGCCGCCGCGCCGAGGCGGCCGCGGCCGGCGCGGCGCGCTGCCGGCGGCTCGAGGCGGAGCTGCAGGCGCGCCTCGCCGGCGGGGGCGCTTCTGGCCGCGCGCTTCTGGCTAGGGTAGGCTTAGGGTAGAGTGGAACCCCACTCTACCCTAAGCTGGGGGAGTGGGGGCGCTGGGCGCGTGCGCCGCTGCCTGCCGGGGACGATGTGCCCGCTCGGCGGCGGGCGACTGTGCAGCGGGACGCCGCGCGGCCGAGGGAGCCGGTGGCGTCAGGGGCGCTGTAGCTGCGAGCTCCTGCAGGCGCCGCGAAGGGCCTGCTGCGGCGGCGCGCCGAGCCCGGCCGCGCTCCGAGCCGAGCAATGGGGCCGGCTGCAGCGCTCCTGACCAGCGCGGGGCATGCAGGAGGCGCGCGCGCGGCACGAGATGGCGCTGGAGCTGCTGGGCGAGCGCAACGAGGCGGTCGAGGAGCTGGAGGACGCCGTGGCCGAGATGAAGTGCGCCGCCCTGCTGTCCAATGCTCCCCGCCCGTGCACAGCGCGCCTTGCAGTCATTCGGTTCTTGCGTGACATGCAACCGCCGCAAGTGCTCGGTCAACACCATAAGCTGTGAAGGAGGGCCACAACGCATGGATGCGGCCGGTCCTGTAACAGCCTGCCTGATTGAAGGGGGTGACCAAAGCCTGATCTGGTCTCTGGTGCTCTGGGGACGTGTGCAGCGGCTCTCAGAGCGGCCGGGGCGCGGCGCAGGCGCATCTTCCACGGGCAGCTGTCGCTCATGGCGGACCAGCTGGCCGACGCGCGGAAGGGCGCGCCCACGAATGGCACCGGGCGCGGCGGCCTGCACGCATAGCGCGCGCGCGCGCGCGCGCGCAACACGCCCAGGCCCGCAGGCTCGTTTCCAACCCTCTGACATGAAGGCGAGTGCTCGCGCAGACAGCAGGCGGGCCTGGTGTACAGGAAGGACTGGTGGCACGCGCGTTGCAGGCGAGCGGTGTCTCACGCATGCTGTGGCTGCCGGCCTCGTGCTGCCTGCCTAGTGCGGCAAGTTGGGCCGTGCTCGGCCCGCAACACCGGCCATTGTGCTGGGTAGACAGAGGCAGACTGGGGTGAAGCAGGGCGGGGCGGGTGAGGTGTGACGTAGAAGAGGCAGGTGAGCATATAGCTGTCTGTTGGCCCCCACCAGTGTTTGCTGGTCTCAGGACAGGCTCCTCTGCAGCCGCGTCTGCGTGAGAACGCATCCGCATGTGTTGGCATCTAGTGGCGAGCTCTGCCGCTTTGCAGCCATTCACGCTGCGGCCTTTGGCTGCAGCCGTACTGATAGATGTGCCGCAAGCACACCCGTGCCGTACTGACAGCATTAGATTAGACCATACTGTTGCTGGCAACTTCACAAAGTGTGAGAGCTTTCCCGCTCCGCGCTCATGCAAGCCCATGTGCCAACCCGAGTACTGCTTGAAAACGTGCAGGGTCTCTGCACTGTGGCATGGGCATGGAGCGCTCTGTGGCATGGGCAACTGCAAACAATGCCTCACAGAGTTACAAGGTGTGCGGGTACACTCGTCCAGCAAGTAAATACTGTGACCTGAACCGCAGACACAGGGACCCTGAATACTTGCGCACCCACATGGCAGCCGATAGCACGCCAGTCACACAGCGGAGCTGAATGTAATACCCGCATACGGTGCACTCTCAAAACAGACTCTAGCTATGCAAAGCCAGACATGCGATCTCCTGTGCATGCGTGGCCATAGCGGCCCAGCGCGCACCCCCCCCCCCCGAGCTGCTCCCAAACAATTCGGATCAATCGGGGCGGGCATCAAAGCCTGCCACCCTCAAATGCAGCACTGCATCCTGCGCTAGCCTCTCAGCTTGACCGAAGGTGCCACACAGCGCGGCGCCGCCCAGCTTGACCTGCCTATATTGGGGGAAGAATAGCTCTGTGGCGTGAAGGGCCAGCTGCCTCAGAATGGCAATACATGGCACGCGGCTCACGCAGCGCGCGCGAGCCCCACGTCCGGACCGGGCTCCGCGCGCGCGCCTCAGCGCCGCCGCGCGGTCTGGAAGCCCTGCGTGCAGCCGCCGCCCTGCGGGCTCCAGTTCATCTGCAGCAAGTACGAGTTGCCATTGGAGAGCACCGTGTTGGCCTTGGCGCCGTTGGTGGCCTGCCAGCTGGCGCCGTAGCGCCACGCGCACTTGTCCGCGCCCTCCTCGCCCTGCGAGTCGTACCTGCACCGCGCCACGCCGCGGGGCGTCAGCGCATGTTGCGGGCTCGCAGCCTCGGCGTCGGCCTTACCTCAGTCTCTCGCCCTGTATGCAGCGCACAGCACGGCAGTGTGCTGTGCGCGAGCCGTTGCGCGACGAGCGACCGAGGCGAGCAGGGCGCCGCAAGCGTCCAAGGCCGCGGGAGAAACATGCGCATGTGGCTGTCCGCTGTTGGCGCTGACTGCTGCCGACACAGGTGAGTCGGCGCACACGGCGTCGGCGTATGGGGTCTGTGAGGACCTGGGCGGGGCGGCGCACCAGGCGTCGGTGTTGGGGTCGGTGATGGTCTCGGCGATCTCGTGCGCGAGGATGGACGCGACGCCGTCCAGCGCGCTCGCGCCGTTGGGCCCCACCGTCTGCACCTGGCACGTGTTGGGGCAGCGCAGCGTGCTGCCCACAAAGCCGTACCTGCGCAAGGCGCGGCGCTGTCAGGTGGGTGCGCGCTGCCCTGCATGCAGCCTGGCTGGCACGCAACAGCGCCCAAAGCCATTTGCTGGTGGGACGGGGCTGCTTTTCTGCCAGCTGGAGGGCATGGCACATTGCAACAGGCCAGTAATCGCCCAGGTGTCGTTGGGATAAGCAGACGCACATGTCTGATAAATGCTTCTCCCAACAATGCATCATTCAGCACGCAGTGGACAGTGGGTGTGTATGACAGCAGCGGGCCTTGGGGCCGCACAGCATGTTGTTGGGGCCGACGTCGTGCCAGCCGCAGTAGTCCACGCAGAAGCCCTTCTGCGAGACCTCGGGGCTGGAGATCAGGAAGTACAGCCCCGAGGCGTCCTGCGGCAGCACGCCGGCCGACAGGCAGCCCATGATGACGGCCTGCACACACGAAGAGGGGCTCAGCCCAGCTTGAGCGCGCGATGTTTCATCACACCACCCAGGGCGCTGCAGCGAATGCCACCGCCCGGGCACCGGCGTGAGCCACATGCCTGCTGACGGTGCCCAGGACACGCTGACCGTACACTTCGGGTCTGGTCAGGGGGCCGACGTAGGGCTAGCGCACAGAATCGTCCCAGCGCATGCGACAGCGCTCTGCGCACGGGCGTCTGGCGAGCAGCGCACCAGCACGTCCGCGTCGGACAGCGAGGCGCCCTTCGTGCCGGTGTCGTAGCATGTGCCGCCGTAGTGCATGAACGCGGTGCCGCGGCCGCCCTTCGAGTCAGTGTACGCGGCGTTGATCTGCATCCAGGCGGTGCCGCTGAGCGCGTTGATGAAGCTGGACAGCCCCGTCGGCACGCTCGCGTCCCATGTGCCATACCTGCGCGCACAGCGGTGCACATCAGAGCTGCGCCGCTGCGGGCTTTGTATCTATACTTGCAACTATCTTTTTACCATCTACGTAAATACCTAGCAACCAAACGTACACGGCACCACACGTTCTTAGAATGTGCACATGTGTCAATCTGTAAATGTCTTGTGTAGTGGCTCCGGCGGAGCGGCTGAATGAGCGGGGCCGCACATAACCAGGTAGACGTTGACGGGCTGCGTGAGGACGCTGCCGCCGTGGTAATTCAAGGGCGGCGTGCTGGCCTCGCCGCGCGCGACATTCCCACCGCCGCCGCCAAAGTTGAAGCTGGCCCCCACGCCGCCGCCCAGCACGCCGAATGCGCTGCCCATGCCGATCAGGGCGGCCGTGTTGGCGCCCGGCGCCGACGCCGGCGAGCCAGCAAACTCGTCGCGCTCGGCCGCGCCGCCGCGGAGGCGCACGCTCGCGGCCGTCTGCACGCCGCCCGCGTGGCCCGGCCGCCCGCCGGGGTTGGCGCCCACTTGCGCGTCCCTCCGCTCGGGCGCCCCCGTGCCGGGCACCGCCCAATGGGCGTCGGCGCCGGCGGACGGCGCGGCCGCGTCCGCGTCGTCATGGCTGTCGTCGGCTTTGGAATCCGACCCCTCGTCGTCGCCCTCCTCCTCCGGCGCCGGGCGGTTGTCCGCGACAAAGGCCAGCGCGCGGCGCTCGGGCGTGAGCGGGTCCATCGTGCGATGCACGGGCGGCCGCTTATCCGCCTTCGCCCGCGAGGGCGCGGCCGCGCTGGCCGGGCCGGGCGCGCCCTGCACGGCCGCAGGACCGGGCGCGGCGTCGTCGTCCACAGCCGGCAAGCTGAGGCTGCCGGCTGCCGCGTAGGCGCTCAGCGGGACGACGGAGGACGCCGTGTGCGGCGCCGCAGCGCCTGCGTGCTGCGCCAGCGCGCGGCTGCCCAGCGTGGGCGGCGCGCAGGCCGCCAGGCACAGCGCAAGCAGGCATGCTGCGCACAACCCGTCGCGCAGCATGCTGCGTGTGTGCATGCTCCTTCGCGGCGGCCCGCTCCCGGTGAGCCGGGACACCCGCGCTCACGCTCGTGCTCCCAGGCACGCCCGCAGCGCCAGGTGGTGGAGGGCTTGCGGGTGTGCCCCGGGGTTGCTCACGCCACACGCCTGCCGCAGCCCGGGCCGTCAGCGCCTGCTGACAAGCGCAGCCGCAGAGACCCCACGCCCTGCTGTGCTTGCAACGGACAGGGGGGCCACCCAACAGGCAGCTCCCTCAGGGAGGCGCGCCGGCCCAGCACCATGGCGGGCGCCTGAGCGGCCCATGAAGAGCGTGGCGGAAGCGTCAAGGAGGCCTGGCAAGGAGGGCTGTGACCCGGCAGGCTACAGCAAGCTCGGCCCGCAGGCTGCAACTTCTTTCGACGAAGTCCTGTTATCAACGCGATCGAACGCCGAGAATGGGCAACGGCTCAGATACGCACCTCGCCTCCTGCGCCTGGCGGACCGTCTCGGATGATCACGAGTGCGCTGTGTGCATCTACCTATCACAATATGCCGAAAGCGAGCCCACCGAGCGTCGAGTCTGCTCTGCGGTGTGCTGCCTGTGAGCTGTTCTGCCTGCACAGCTTGCGCGAGTCGGGTGTGTAGGTGGTGGTCCAAGACAGCTCTCTGAGACCCGCCGTCGGCGCTATGCGTTTTCGTGACGCATATCACGAGACTCGAGTTACTACCTCGCGTACAGGTCCTCCATCAAGACCTAGCTGATGTATACCGGCCTCGAATTGTAGGTGCAGGATTCACGATTGTCCTGTATTGTTGCCTGCATGTGTGCTGTACATAGCACGCTGCAGCAACATTTAGGTTGCATGCGGCGGTCGACGGCTGATACACCGATGTAATTCACAAATGCGCAGCTTGCTGCGCAGAGCCCTGTGTAAGGCCGCGCCCGTACGCAGCCACAGTCGGCTCGCATGCAACTCTCTTACTTCATTCACATCATCCTCCATACATTTCGGCAGCTTGTCTTCACGGGCCAGCATGCAGAGCCACAGAGCAGCCTGGCGCCTCAATGGTGAACAGACGGAGCAGCTGGACCAGCCCGCAGCCCTCGTGCCCAGCGCTAAGCTACAATCAGCGCTGCCAGCACGTAACGCCAGCCCCAGAAACACATCAACAGTGTACAAAGGCACCGCCCGCCGGGTCGGCTCGACATGCAGCCTCAGCATGAGAGCTGCCTGCTGACCAGGCGGCAACCACGCAGGGCGCTCGAGCGCCCTGCAACCCTGCACCAGCATGCACATGAGAAACACGACACAGCACGCGTCTCGCCCGCCCTGCTGTGCGCGCGACATCTATGCCTCGGCGGCCAGCCGGCGGAGCCTGGTCGCCACGTCGCTGAAGGCAGGCCGCTCCCAAGGGTCGGGGTCTGTACAGGAGGTCACGAGCTCCTGCAGGGCGCGCCCTCGTCAGCCCCCACAGCATGCCCGAGCCCGTCGGGCCTGCACGGCGAGGGCTCAGCCTGCGCGCAACCTGCGCCGTGCGCCAAGGCTGCGGATGCGCGCCTGCTGCGCGCACGCCCGGCGCCGCGACTGTGCACGACTGTTCAGGCAACTTGCTGCTGAGGCGCTGCAGCATGCGTTCCAGCGTCCTACGGTGGTGGAGGCCACAGCGCCAGGCCACCAGGATTGTCACATGCAACGAGGTAGCATGGAGCCTGGCCAGGCCCGCCGCTGCCCGCCAGCACCAGCGCGCGCCCGCAGGCCGCCACACAGCTGCGGTCTGCCCCATGGGTGGGCCGGACGGCCAGGCGCGCGCGCCTGGAATTCGGGCGGCGCGCCGGCCAGCGGCGGCAGGCGCTGCTTCTGGATGCCCACCTTGATGATGACCTGCGGCGGCAGCAGCCCCGCCCACGCGCGCTCGCACGCGTACAGCTCCCACAGCAGGCAGCCCATCGAGTACATATCCGTGGACTGCGGCGCGCGCGCGGCAGGGTCAGCGTAGGGTTCACATAGGGTTGAGGTATTTCTACCACAACGCCCTACCCCGAGGCCCTACCCCGACGCCGATGGCAGAGGCGTCGAAGCGCCGCGGCCGGCGGCCGGCGCACGGCACGCGCAGGCCCATCCGCTGCGTCCCCACAGCTGCAGGGCGCCGCGGGAGCAGGGCGGCCGCGTTGCGGCGGCGGCGCGCCTTCGTCACAATGTTGTTGACGAGCACCTCGGGCGCCATGTGCGTGATGGTGCCGTACGTGCGCGTCTGGTGCTTGGACTGCATCTGCATCTCGCGCGCCATGCCAAACTCGGCCACCTTGGCGCGCAGCGCGTTGGGGCCCTCCTCCATCGCGCTCGCCAGCAGCACCTTGTCTGCGCGCGCCGCGCCGCGCGTCGGGGAGCGCGCGCGGCGAGCGAAAGAGGACGGGCGCATTTCGCTCACAGCCCCTCACAATCCGCACGGCCTCCTGCCAAGCTACGGCGTTCACGGACTGCAAATGCAGCTCAGCAGGTAACAGCACGTGGTGCGCATGCAAGATGCGTTTCGACAAGGAGGTCCAGGAGGCAGAGCCGGCAGCCATCCCCAAACCCTCACCACCGCCGCCGACATGTGCTCACCGCGCAGCCATGTCACCAGGCGCCGCCGCGCGCGCGGCCACGGGCCCGGAGCGCGCGGCGCGGAGCGGCGCCGGGCGCGCACCGCCGCAGAGGTCGCCGTGCAGCACGTCGCGGCTGTGCAGGAAGGACATTCCCTCCGCGATCTGCGCGGCCAGCGACAGCACCAGCGGCAGGTTGGGCGGGCCCGTGCTGGCGCCCGCATTCGCGCGCAGCAGCCCGCGCTCGATCGCCCCTGCGCGCCCAGCAGCCGTCCGCGCCGGCTTACAGGCAGCTCAGGCCCCAACCGACCACAGCATGAGCCTGCAGTCCCTGCACCCCGCGCCGACGCACGCTTGGCCTGCAGCAGAGGCACACAAACCTGGTGCGCGACACAAGTGCACCGGAGGCAGGACGCACAGCAGTTGAGCTGCCGAGCCTTCTCACCGCACACCGGCAGGCAGCCATCGTGACACAGGCGGACGCCCCTGCCTAGACCCTCCCTCCTGGCGCCGGTGCAGCCCGCGGCCACTTCATCATTCGGCCAGGCCCCTGTGCGCCTGTGCGCGCGCACCCCGAGCGTGCCGCGGTCGCAGAACTCCACGATCACCCAGAGCTCGGAGCACGCGTCGGCGAGGGCGCCCTTGGCGCTGGGCATGCCGGTGCTGGACACAGAGTCCCAGGATTTCGAGGGCTGCTGCAGCGCCAGCGTCTGGCGGCCCAGCTTCACCGAGCGCGGCAGCCGCGAGAGGTTGCTGTACCTGCGCGCGCGCGCGCGCCGCAGGTCAGCCAGGGCTGGCGGGTCAGCGGACGCGAACACTGGACCTCACAAGCGCGTCTGCGCCACCTGCGCGCGCGCGCACGCCAGACGCGGCCGCCAACAGGCGCCCGACGAGCGCGTGCGCTGCCGGCGCCGCACAGCCAGGCCGCTGCCGCGCGCGCTTGCGCACGTCGCAGGGCACGGACCGCCGGGCGCGTGCGCGGGCGCACCAGGAGAAGGCCAGCGTGCGCAGCACGCACGGGTGGCCGCCGCCGGAGGTTAGCGTGGCCTCCAGCGGCTCGGAGCCGTTAAAGCGCACGTTGGTCACGTCGCGGATGACCTGGCGCGCGCGGCGCGCCTGTCACGCCGGGCGCTGGTCGCGCCCCCTGCGCACGCGGAGACTCCACACACGCCCCGCCCTTCGCGTCTTCGCTCGCCCTCGCCTCGCCCCTCTCACAGGGCGGCTGGCAGCAGCAGTGGCAAGAGAGGAGGGCCTGCCGCCGCAGCACATCCTCGCCTGGCACGCATCGGTGCGGGCCCCCCAGGGCTGGCCGAGCGGGGGCGTGCCTTGACGGCCACCGTCGCCCCACGCCAGGACGCCTGGTACAACCGGCCGTATATGCTGCCACGGCTCAGCAGCGAGCGCAGCTCCAGGTCCTCGAACGGCGTCTCCACCGGCATGTTCGTCAGGCCTGCGCGCACAGGGGCCTGGCCTGACCCCGCGGGCTCCCACCTGGCTGCCCGCCAGACAGCGGCGGACCGTGAACAGGGCACGCACAGCTGCGCTGGCGCCGCCGTCCTGGCAGGCACCACGGGGATGTGGCAGGAGCGCCGTGCCGCTGGGCACGCCACCGTGACGAGCACAGAAGAAGGCGGGAACTGACGGCACGGGCGGCGGGGCGCACTGCGGCCCGGGCTGGACAGCGAGCTCGCCATCGACAGCCCGCCCAGCGACCCCATATTTCGCGTGTCCCCGAGCTCCGCGCCGCGCAGCTCGAAGGGCAGCCCCCCGCTGCTCGCGCGCGAGCAGGTCGCTATGCACTGGCTGGGCCGCGGCTCGATCAGCAGGCCCCCAGTGCTGCTTGTGCGCCGGCACGCCACCCGCGCGTGCTCCGACGCGGACGTCGAGCAGGTCAGCTGCGTGCGCGGAGCCGCAAAGTCATCGGCGCCCGCCCCGCCGCTGGCGTCGCCGGCCGCCGCGGCAAACGCGCTGCGCAGCGGCAGCGCTTGGGGTGCCGGCGGTGCCACCACGCACGGTGCCTCCGCGCCAGCACGCGACCGCGCGGCGGGCTGCGACGGCGTTGCCGGCCGTGCGGCCGGCTGCGCTGCGCTGCGCCGCTCTGGCGGTGAAGCTGCCTTGGCGCCTGCAGGCGCCCCGGGAGCGGACGCCGCGACAGCCTGCCCGTTGCCCTCCACCTGCGCATGCACGGGTGACGCTGCTCGCGCGCCAGTGTCCGGCGTGTCTGTGCCGTGCGCACCCCGCAACCGCCCACCGGCCAGCCTCACAGGAGCAATCAGTCCGCTCATTCTGCGTCAAGCAGGCTCCGCGTGCTGACAGTGTTGGCCCAGGAAGGTCAAGCCGTGTCATTGCTGGGCGTGCAGCAAAGTGGGTGGACAACCGGGCGCCCCCAAGCCTGTACGACGGCTGCCGCCGGGCAGCAGCCCCGCACCTTGGCCGCTTGAGCATCCAGGCTGCGGGCAGGCGGCTGCTTCCCGTCCTCTACCACCGCGGGTGGATGCCCACAGCTGTTGCCCATGGCGAGAAACTCGGACCAGCAGCACTGTCTGGCTTTGGCCACACTCGCTGAATGTGGCAAGCGGGCGCCCGGCTGCGTCTGGGAGATCTGTTGCTTGGGGTCATGGACAGGCCTGCTGCCTCAGCCCATGATTTCCCTGAGCCCGGCTTGCCCTTCCAATTTTTTTCCCACACAGACTTCAGGCTGTGCAAGGGTGGCTCCCCTCACAGGTTGTTGCTCAAGCGCGCCGGCCGTTTACCTGCGTGCACTTGCGCCAGGTGGCCCTTTGTCACCCGCACTCCCCTGAATAAACATTGCGCGTCGGCGCGCTGGCCCAGACGAGACCTGACGCTCGGCCGGCACTGCAGTACCAGCAGGCGCCGGCAGCGGGTGCAATGCTCGCCCGTGTGCTTGCAGTCGTCCTGGTGCTCATCTGCGTGCTGGCGACGACCGCAATGGGCGCCGGCGGCAGGACTCTACTGGCGGTCGACGGCGCACCCGGTGCGCCGCTCCAGCCTGTCCAGCACCTCTCCGGTCCGGCACGCGTCCGGTCAAACGTGGCTCTGTGCCCGGTGTCTGGTCGGCGGCGCTGAGCTCAGCGCTTGGACGCGGCAGGCTCGGCCGGACCCGTCGCTGCTCAGCCCGGCAGGAGTCGCATCTGCAACGAGGCCTGCGTGCTGGGCAAGCGCTGCTTCCAGGGCAGCTGCGTGGCCGACCCCTCTGGTGCGCCTGCTGGCGTGCCTGCAGCCCGTGCGTTGCAGCGGCTGGCCCCTGTCCTTCAAAGTCCACCAGTCGCTGCAGCCTGTGCTCTGTTGAGCACCGCAGGGCGCCTCATGCTGCGTACACTCGCTCTGTATCGACCCGCGGCCTGTGTGGGCCAGTGCGGGCGAGCTTGGAGGAGGCGCCTGCGCCTGCGCCTGCAGCGCGGCCACCCAGCGGAGCTTCATCAGCGCAGGGCGGCCTGGCTGGGTGAGTGTGTCTCAGTGTGAGTGGGCGTGACAGCGGGTGACAGCCCTTGCACCAAACTGCGTGCCCTGCGCACCACATGGTCTGCGCCTGCAGGAGTTTGCTCACTTGTGACTCGAGCCGCATGTTGCTCCAGGCTACTGAGCCTGATATCCTTGAAGTGTATGCATGTTCCCGGGAGCTTACAAGTGATAGAGCGCCAGGTCAAAAGTGCCGCAGGTGCTCCCTGCCTTCCTAGCTCACGCCCCTGAATCGAGGGCCTTGATGCATTGCACAGTTTTGGCCGCCAGTATTGATGGACGGCGGGCCGTACACCGCAGTTGCAAGTTGCACCAGGTGCGACGCCATGTAAGAGATAGCGACCGCGCGTCGCGCGCAAGTGCCGCTTTGCGGCAGTCATGTTTCGTAGTCCCCTGAAGCCCACGCACGAGTTGGGTGCACTGCCAGATGCACCAGCACATCCCAACATGGGCAGGAGACACGAAAACGCGACGCGCCTCATGAGGTGAGCGTTGCACGGCGCACGGAGGCCGTGCACTAGATGGCCCTCATCACAGGCCCCCTCAGACTGAGGCTGGCCTGTTGTCGTGCGGGCTCGCCAAGAGCGCCAGCGCAGACGCGACTACATCCGCGGGCGGCAGGTCACCTGTTGCAGAGCCGCGAGCCCCCGGGGTCGGGTCTGTTCAGGCTGGGTGCCAGCCTGCACTTGAGGGTAGCCTGGTGCAGCGCAGGCGATGAGCACGGGCGCACCAGAGAGGCAGAAGAAGAAGTCTTCTGCCGTGGGGGGTAGCTCCAGGGTGGCAAGCTGGTCAGCCAGGAGCGTTGGGGGCATGAAGTGCGTGTGCTGCGCTGCCCGCGACAGCACGCGCCTCTCCAGCGCATCCCTGGACGGAAGGAGCATGACCTACAGGGCACGCCGCGTCTCTGAGGCGCTGAGTGCGCCGAGCGCACTCTCTGTGCCCACGAGTGGACCATGCCGCTGGTGTGGGGCCCGCACGATGGCGACGCGGGTCGCAGGGTGCGGGCCACGCAGCGTCCGGCGGTACGCCCGCTTCAGCGCCGAGCAGGCGACGACGGCGCGCCCGCCCGCCGCGCTGCCGGCGTGCCGGTCCACGACCGCAGCGAGCTCCAGGAGCCAGGGGCGCCGGTCCTCGTCGGTGAGGGGCTGCCCAGCGCGGAGCTTGGCTGCGCGGCCGAGCAGCAGCCGTCACCCACAGGCTCCGAGCAGCGCCAGGCGGCAGCAGCACCGCGGCGCCGGCGCGCGCCGATGTTGCCAGGCGGGTGGAAGTCGTCGCCCTCGTAGAAGGTGGCACGCGTGCGACTCGCCAGGAGGCGGCCCGCAGTGCTCTTGCCGCAGCCTGACGGGCCGCCCATGATGACCACCTGGGCCTGCAGGTCGGGAGCCAGTGCGAGCGCCGCGGGCTGCATTGCGCCCGCTCTCACCTCCTGGCTCAAGCGGCGCTGGAGCATGCGTTGGCACGGGACTGCATCCCTGTGAGCAGACCAGGCACTGTTGCCGGCACTGATGGCCGATTGTTTACTGATGGACCATGCCTTCGTGCACAGGAGCGTCACAGCTCACAAGCAAGCGGCGCTACTCAGGCTTTGGAACCACAGGCGCCCGACACAAGGGAGGCTCAATGACAAGGTGGCTTGCCCTAGCCGTTCAAACCTGTTCAGGACCTAGCAAGTTTGAGGCATCGGGACGACGCCTGCGCGGGGCGGTGGACAGCAGCCACCCCTGCAGAGGGACATCGAAACGCGTGGGTGGGCCGCTCCCGTCTGCACGCGCGCCCAGCATGGCGAACGAGGAGCCGGAGGGCGCCGCCAGCGACCAGCTGAGCCTGGGCGAGGCGCCCAAATTCCTGTGCGGCGTGGCGGTCAGCGTGTACCAGAACTCAGGCGCGGCATCGCCCCCGATGTGCAGGCATCTGCGGGAACGCATGCTCGCGCATCGGTCGCGTTCCAGCCCGACGCCGTGCGCAGGCGACCCCAACTCGCAGTGGAAGGCATTCGAGGAGCAGAAAGCGGCGCACGTGAACGTGAACCTGCGCCTCTCTGCCGGCGTGCTGCCGGAGTGGGACACGCCGAGCGCGAGCGGCGACGGCGTCGTCGCGGCCACCTGGGAGAACCTGGGGCCCTCCAAGATCGTGGGGGACCAGCGCATCGGCGTCGCCAGCGACTTTTGGAACCGCTACGAGCAGGACATCCAGCTCGCAAAGGACATCCGTGCGTGCCCATGATTGCTGCTGGCAAATCACCCCTTTCGCCGATGCTGCTGCACGCTGAGGTCGCGTGGCTCGTGCGCAGACTGCAACAGCTTCCGGCTGTCCATCGAGTGGAGCCGCCTGTTCCCGCGCCGGGGCGAGCTCAACCAGGCCGCCGTGGAGCGCTACAACGCGATCTTCGACACGCTGGAGCGGTGCGCGCCGCCACACTGCTGGCTGGTGCTGGAGCAGACGCAAGCGCACCGGGCTGCGCTGCGTGCACCTTTCGCAGCTCCACAGTCATAGCAAGGCCCCTGGCTCATACCCGAGCGGGCGCATTGGCGGGCGCACTCGCCGTGCCTGGGCCTGCGGCGGGCGTCACTGCGTCATCGTTGCGCGGCAGGCAGGGCATGGAGCCGAACGTGACGCTGCACTGGTTCGTGCACCCGAACTGGTTCCAGGAGATGGGCGGCTTCACCAGGGAGGAGAACATTGAGGTCTTTGTGGACTGGTGCCGGACCGCTTTCTCGCTGTTTGGTGCGCCCTCCTTGCCCGCGCATGTCCTCTGACTCGCTGGGCAGGGCGTGCGAATCAGCGTCAGCCCGCTAGCAAGCGTCTCATCATCGCTCCAGCCGCTCACCCGCGGGATGGCCGCACAGGCAAGCGCTCCAAGCACTGGACCACCTTCAATGAACCCACCGTGGCGGCAAACTGTGGCTGGACGCTGGGCAACCACCCGCCCGGCAAGCTGCTGCACTTCAAGGTGCGCATGGTATTGTGGGGGCGCCCGGCCCGGCAGCCGAGCGACGGCGCACAGCAGGACGCTGCTGGGGCAGCCAGTTGTTGCTGTCGATCCACTGTGCGCCTGCCTGCAGTCAGAGGACGCATGTGTTGCATGTCAGGGGCCGCATGCGCCATGGAACTCCTGCTGCCAAATGCGCTGCGGGCCGCTGCCAGCTCGACTCAGCCGGGTGCTGCCACGGCGCAGAAGTCGGGCGAGGTGCTGCTGAACCTGCTGCGCAGCCACGCGGCCGCCTACCGCGCGATCAAGGCCATGCCGGGCGCGCCAAGGCCCCGAGTCGCGCGTGGGTGCATGCGTGTTGGCTCGCGGCGCAAGGGGTGCCGACCAGCGACGCCTGAACAACTCTTACAGTCGTCCGGGCTGTTCAGTGCCGACCGGCGGGTGAGCATACAGCAGGGCTTGCGCCTCTGTCAGGAGGAGCCCTGGGCTCAGCGCCGCCTGCGCGGGGGCAGGCGGCGACAAGGTCAAGGTGGGCATCTGCCACAACGTGTGGTGGATCGAGCCCAAGAGCAAGGGCCTGCTGTACCTGCACACCAGGCGCGCGCCGCGGGCCACGCTCGCGCCTGCTGCGCCGCGACCGTGCCGGCATGGCCTGACGGATGCGAGGCGCAGGGCGATGGTGGCGTTCGGCAACCGGCTGTGGGGCAACGAGGTGGTCATGACCTACCTGCGCACCGGCGAGTTCCGCCACTGGGCGCCCATCAGGAAGGTCACGCGCTGGACGGTGGGCGCGGGCCCCCGGCGCCGCGTGCCTGATGCGCGCCGCGGTGCGTGCGGGGCGGCGGCGGGCGCTGAGCCGCGCGCGCTGCCCAGGACCCGCGCGGGAAGCCCGGCTGCGACTTCTTCGGCCTCAACCACTACGCCCGGCGCGGGCCCTGCACAGCTCACCTCTGTAACTTTGCGGTCTGACAGCAGCGGCCGATGTCTGAACCGTCTGATGGGGCGGTCGCGCAGGGGCATCATCGGCCTGAGCCTGTCGCCGACGAACAAGGGCCCCAAGGGCCTCGCGGACATGGGCTGTGCGCCCCAGCCTGCGCCGGAGCCCCCGCCCAGCCGCCGCTGTGCAGGAGGCGCTGCGCAGCGCGGCTGCACCCTTGCGGCGCAGTGCGGGCCTGCAGGTTGCACTCCTGATACGACTGCATGCTGCCGTGCGGGCGGCTGGGGATGCCTCTGCCGGCTGGCGCCAAATCCGGCCCCGTGCAGCGCACCGCAAGCTGCTCACCGCATGGCTGGCCCGCAGACCCTGTGGCTAGCGCGCAGACCCGGTGTACCCGCCGAGCCTGTACAAGGCGATCTCGTACGCGTCCACGCTCGGCGTGCCCGTGTACATCCTCGAGAACGGCATGCCCTCCAAGGAGGACGACAGCCGCCGCTCCGACTGGATCAACGGCTGCCTGGCCGAGGTGCGGCGCCTGGCGGGGCGCCGTGCGGCGCTGCAGGGCGCCTTTTCCAAGCGAACGTGCATGCGCGTCTCCATGCACAGCCAGACGATAGGGTCAAGGCCCACCCCCAGAAGTCAAGCATCTTTCGGTCTCAGAGACTGGGACTTACACATCAATGCGGCTGCTTCGTCCACGTGTTGTTTAGGCAGCATGGGAACCAACATATCGCGCGGCTGCCAAGGCAGGCAGGGTAAGGTGCATTAGCCACTGAGCACACCTTTTGGAAGGCCATCCTTCGCGCGGGCAGTTTTGTTCTGTCGCAGCAGTATTTGGCTGTGAAGCCCTTGTGGCACCGCCGGTGCAGGTCAGGCAGGCGGTGCGGGACGGGTTTGACGTCCGCGGCTACTTTTACTGGACGCTGATAGAGTGCGCGTTCCCCGCGCTGCTCTGCGCACCGCACCCCTGCTGGCGGAGAGCCGCAGGGCGACCAGACGCCGGGTGCTGACGCGGTGCGCATGGCGCAGCAACTTTGAGTGGAACTTTGCCTTCGACCTGAAGTTTGGGCTGTACGAGTGGCACGACGACGGCACGCAGCGGCGGCGCCTGCGCGACGGCGCAGAGGTCCGCCGCACGCCCGCGCAGCAGGGTTGCGCGCGTCTGCCCTGCGTGCCCGAGCGACAGCGGTTGCGGCCATCTCGCTCCCCGCCCCTGGACTGCACATGCCTGGTCCTTGCTTCGCCCCGCCTCCAGCGCGACACGCGCGCGCTCGGGCCGCGCAGTGCATCAAGGACTGGTACAAGCGGCTGCCGGAGGAGATCGGCAGCGAGCTCGCCAAGCGCGACGCCGCCGGCGGCCTGAAGAGCACAGAGGAGCGCCACCGGTTAGAGAAGCTGTCGGAGCAGCGGTACCTGGAGCAAGAGGGGTACACGCCGGACGAGATTGAGGTGCGCTGCCCCTCCTGTGATTGCTGGCACGCGCTTGTTCTGCAAACTGCAGCTTGCCTGATAGCGCCTTCGTCTGGACCCCCTCCCCAATATACTCCTTTTCACTGTACCTGTGGCCATCCAAAACCCAACATTTCCTGACACGGGTTGCGACATTGCATGGGACACGGGTTGTGACATTGCATTTCTTTCATGAGGTTCGGATGCATTCTGTGCAAGGCCAGGGTGCTGGAGCAGATGCGTGCTGCTGTGTGCGCAGGAGTACATCGAGCCGGAGCCCGAGGACGCCTTTCCGCCTGTCGTTGACGGACCCGCACAAGCAGCGCACAAGTAGCATAGCCGCGCCGTGCTGCAAGGCTGATTGATGGGTGTTGGCCCTGGTCTCATGAGCACTGAAATAATGTGTGAACATGCACGGGCTTGGGTAGCAATACTGTCTGTTCAGCACTGTCAAAGGCTGGGCTTGGGGTTCTGCTTGCGTGGACTGATCTGAAGGTGAGGGCGGGTGCTCGTCTGCTGACCACTACTTTACAGCTGGACCCGGCAACCACATAAACCGCTCTGGTCACAGGAACATTTAACTGTACCCGACTCGAAAACACCAGCAGTGCGCTACCACCCCTAGCTATAGATAAAACCAAGTTTATGCACAAGCCGTTGGCGCAAGACCTGTCAGGCCCTGCGCGCACGCCCGGACACAGCGTGCCGACTCGGCCAACATGAGGCTGCGGTGCGCCCGAAAAGGACACACCTTTGCGCTGTGCAGCTAGAAAACAGGCACGCGCGCGCTAGAGGCGCGCGGTCAGGGCGCCCCTCCCGCGCAGCTAGAAACAGGCAAAAGCATGGGCGAGACAGGGCATGCAGCCGCGCTGCCCCTGCCAGCGCATCCGCGGCCGCAGCGCCGCAGCGCGCGGCAGGGGCGGGGTCGCGGCGCGCTCGCCGTCGCGGGCGGCCGGCGCAATGCGCGCCGCGCGCACGCCCTCAGGCCGCGTCCTCCTCGGTGTAGTCGTCCTCCTCCGCCGACCGCTGCCGCCGGCTGCTGCGCTTGCTGCCGCTGCTGCCGCCGTGCGCGGAGCCGTCGCCGTCGCCGTCGCCGTCGTCCTCGTCCAGCGCGGCCTCCAGCGCGGCCTCCGCGGCCAGCGCGGCGGCCGCCGCCGCGCTGGACTTGCGCCGCCGCGTGGACGTGGTCAGAATGTTGGCGGGCGTCAGCGCGGCCGCGGCGGCGCTCCGCTTGCGCCGCGTCTGCGGCCAACCCAGCAAGCTCAAGGTCAGCCCACCGACGTCATGCGACGCGTCCGTGAAGACCCGCCCCCTCCGTCGCATCCAGGATGCAGTCATGCATCCACAGCGGCTCATGACATGAGCTGGTGTGTGCCCATGACAGCCCGCAGCTCTTCGCCAGCCACCATTGGGCAATGACCTTGCGTCGGAGTTGCCGGGAAGCACAGCTTGGCAACCCACTTTGCCGTAACGACACTGGCACGAGTAGCAACATCTTACCAGACCAGTGCTCACGAACGAGGAACAGCTGTGCCTGGCGGCGCGGCGCGCCTTTCGACCAGTCTCCTCGACTTCGGCCTGGGCGGCCGCGGCCTCAGCAGCCGCCGCATCCGCCGCCTCCTTAGCGGCGGCCTCCTCGGCGCGCTTGGCCGTCTCGGCCGCGCGCTGCTTCTCGATGAGCGTGGCCTCGTCAAACAGGTGCGGCATGCTCTCCGTGAACGCGCGGCAGTCCGCGCAGCAGTGCACAAAGCACGCCTGCGCGCCCCGGCAGCGACCCGCGCGTCAAGCGCGCGTGCACCTGTGCAGCTGCATGCCTGCCGCCCCAAACCGTTCTCAACGGCATCCTGGGCTTTGACGATGCACATGCGATGCCCGCCGACCAAAGCCCACAGAAGCGGCGAGGTGACCGCTTGCATCCGCACCACACGCCCGTTGGCGCCAGTGCCGCAGCAGGGCCGCATGCGTGTGCGTGCGGCGGGGGCGCCAAGGAGCGGCGGCGTGCGCGCGCGGGCGGGGCCGCGCACGGGGCGCGGGTGCAGCTGGCCCAGGTACTGGAAGCGGGGGCAGATCTGCAGGATGTCCGCGTCGTGCGGCAGGTGGTCCTCGCAGTACGCTGCGGCCGCGGCCCGCCCCGGCGCCGTCAGCGCGCGCGCGCGCGAGGCCGGCAGGCAGCAGCGCAGATCACGGCCCCTCGTCGCTGATTCATCCGGGTGCTGCCATCGGTGTGGGCGCACAGGGTCGCAGCAGGGTGGAAAGGGCGCCAGGCGCTCGCGCACGCGCACATGGCACGCAGCAGCAGCGGCGCACCGTTCGCGCAGCCCTGGCAGCGGAACAGCAGGCCGCCGGCGGCCGCAGTGGACCGCCCGCACTCCACGCACTTGTGGTGCGGGCACGCCCAGCGCTTGGGCACGTCCTGGAGGCCGGCCGGCACGATCAGCGCACGCGCACTGGTTGTGCCTTTGACGGACGCGCCAACGCACCACGGCGGAACACATGTGCAGTGCGAATGACCCAGACGGGGAAGCGCTTCACACCTTCGCCGACGCGCCAGAGCAGCGCACGCACAGGCAGGTCTACCAAGGTGGTGAAAGCCGTGAATGTGTGCATGGGTAGCGGCAGATGAAACTCAGACTTCCGACGAACAGGGGTCGCGCAGCGCAGAGCGCACCTCCTCGGTCATGCCCAGGCAGTCAAAGTGGTAGGAGGCCGGGCACTCGTCGCAGCACACCAGCAGGCCGCCGTCCCAGCAGATCTGCCCATGCGAGCGGCCCCCTTTGGCCTCCGACGCACTGCAAGTCGGCCAGGCGGCTGCAAAGCAGGCGGGGTCATTGACGGGCAGGCTTGTGCAGATGCCCGTATGAGCATGCGGTGAGCTTTAGCACAGAACGGGACGGGTGCGGACGGGAGAAAAGGGGTGCCCGCAACAGTCCATGGCAGGCAGACGGCACACATGCGCTGCCTGCCTCGGAGCCGGCGCGAGCGGGCACTGGGCGCGCCTGGCACAGGTCGGAGTGCACATAGTCCTTGCCGGCCACCTGGCGGCCCTTCTTCTTGTACCCGCCGTCCACGGGGCGCGCCGTCTCCCGCCCGTACACGCTCGGCTCCCCCTGCGCTTGGGACGCCTGGCTTTGGCAGCTCTCCAGCACAGCACACACAACAAAAGTGTGCAGCCTGCGCTCTCCCACGCAATCATCGCACTGGCAGACAAGGCACATCATCAGGTATGGCTCAGCGCCAGGCGCTCGCTCGCAACCTGCATGAACACCGCAACCTGCACGCACACCGCAGCAGTGACCTGTGCACACAAGCGCGCTGCGTGGGCGGCCCTCCCTCCGCACCTCCGTCAGCGTGTAGTTGTTCTCGCGCAGCACCGCGAAGCCGTCCACGTTGATGAGGCGCTGCTTGCGCTCGCGCCCGCGGCCCGCCCAGAACTCGGCCGCGATGTCCTGCCGCACGGCCGGCAGCAACGTCTTCCGTCACCGCACTTGGTTGAGCACGGGCCCAGGCCTGACACAGTGCTGAGCATCAATGGAGCAGCCGCAACAGGCTGCATGAGGCGGACATGCTCCCTCCATCAGACACCATCAGGCACCAGGCGACAGCCAATGGTCACGGGTGAGAGGACCGGCGCCGGGCGCACCTTGACCGAGCGCGCCTCGGTGTAGTCGGTGCCCTGCAGCACGCTCGTGCTCAGCGGCACCTCCTCCGCGTTGAAGTCGGCCGCGCTCTGCTTCTGGTCCACCAGGCCCTCGCGCAGCGCGCGCGCGGCGGACTCCGCCGCCGCCGCCGCCGCCGCCGCCGGGTCCGTGACGGCGCCGTCCAGCGACACGGCGTCCGCCTTGAGCACGCTGCCCGCGCCCAGGCCGCCCGCTGCGCGCCAGCGTCGCGGCAGCCGGTCAGCGTGTCCGGCGGCTGCGCGACCTCACTGCGTGGCACATGCTCTGTAGCGGGCCAGCCGGGCCGTCTTCGCTTTTCGAGCAGCGCTCTCTTCAGCAGCCGAGCTGGCTGCCGCCTGGCATAGTTACTACCCTGCTGCACGACCCGGCCACACTCATGCAGTAATTTTCTGGTCTCGCAGTTGTGCTCCCTGGTGGCAGACCAAGGAGGACAAGCTCTTGGTCAGAAGGAAACATCACAGACGGGCTGTCGGCTTAGGTCACGGCGCGCGCCCGGCGCCGCACCGGCGGCCTCGCCCAGCTTGTCGGAGCGGTTGATAATGGCGTCGAGCTCCTCATCGCTGGGCGGCCGCCCCTCCGCGTTCTGGAAGATGCGGTCCGCGCCAAAGCGCAGCATCGACAGCATCTCGCCCTTGCTCAGGCCCTCCAGGTCGTCCGTGGCTGCGCGCCCGCGCGCGCGGTCTCCGTAAAGCGCCTCACCAGCACAGCGGCCTGAGCCTCCACAGCGACCAGCTCCCGGCCGCCGCAGCCTTGACTCCCCCTACTGTCAGGCAACGCCACCGCGACGTCGGGTCTGCTCGTTTCACACCCACGCAGCAGCAGCCGCGCACTGCCCGACCCGCTGGCAGGCAGTGCACGCAGGCCGCGGCGGCCCCGGAGGGGGGCGGGGCGAGCGCACAGATGTGCGACCCGCGGTTGACCATCTGCTCCAGGAACAGCTTCTTCTCCGCGCGCTGCTGCACGCGCTCCTCCACCGTGCCCACCGTGCAGAAACGGTACACGTGGCACGTGCGCGTCTGCCCGATGCGGTGCACGCGCGCCATCGCCTGCCGGCGCGCGCGACCGCCTCGGCCGCCGCAGCGCCGGGTTCGGCAAGACGTGGACGCACGCCGGATCAGCGCAGGCCGCGACAGTCCTCGACATGGATGGCTTGAGGCACGACATGACTAGGCATCGCACCTGAAAGCAGCGAGTGCCATGCGCATAGGAACTGTCAAACCAAGGCATTTCAAGGGTACCTAGGCCTGCTCATGCAGACTCAAGAGCGGCGTGGCCTGGCCTGTGCAACCAGAACACTGACTAAGCACAAGTGGGAAGGACGCCCACATCTAGGAGCGCCGGTCAGTTACCTGGAGCACACGCCTTCGCAAATCCTGAGTGAGACGTGCGGGCGCAGAGCAGGTGGGCGCAGGCGCGCCTGGCAGTCCAGCGCAGGGTTCCAATCGGAGTCGTACAGGATGCAGGTGTCAGCGGACTGCAGGTTGACGCCCAGCCCGCCTACGCAGCAGCAGTAAGTTTACAAGCTCATTCAGGCTTGCGACAGTCCGACGCTCCAACAAGGTGCAGGCCGTCGCCGAGCTGCCCCCCACTGCTGACCCTCGCAATTGCACAAGCACTCCTGCATCCTGCTGCACGCACGCTCCGCACAGCGCGGGCGGCCGGCCGGCCGGGGGGCGCGCCCGCGCGCGTGTTGAGGATATAGATGAACAGGTCCGAGCCCGGGCGGTTGAAGCGGTTGATGTCGATCATGCGCTGCACGCGGTTGGTGCTCCCGTCCAGCCGCACGTACCTGCGCGGCACGAGGACCAACCCCTGAGCATCAGCAGCTGCAATTTATAGAGCCTGTGCAAACGCGCGGTCAGGACTGCAAGAGTCCAAACGTCTGCAAAAGCGGACCAGCTGTGGGCCAGTAATGGTGCCAGGCGGAGCAGACACGCCACGCAGGGGTGGTCCGACTGGGAGACGCATGACGCGGCAGGCGCACTTGTAGCCGCGGTAGATGAGGTAGTCCTCGATCACGTCGAGCATGCGGTTGTACTGGCTGAACAGCGTCACGCGGTGCCCCCGGGCCTTCAGCTTGGACAGCATGCGGTCCAGCACGACCATCTTGCCGCTCGCCTCCACGATGTCCTCCCCTGCCGCGCAGCGCAGCGGCAGGGTTTGGCTGCTGCGCGGCGCCGCTAAGGGGCGCGGCCTGCCACTTCACCACGACGCAGGGCCGCGTCGCCGTGCATCAGTGGCTGGCTCGCGACGCAGAGTGTGCCACCTCAAGGGTGGAGACCAGAGGCCTGGTGAGATCATGGGCTGCATAGCACCCGCATGCTGACATACATGCAGAGCCTGCTGCGCAACGGCTGCCAGGAGCCCCTGGCGCGCACCGGTCGACTGGCCGTCAAAGTCGGGCTCGGCGCCGGGGAACAGGTACGGGTGGTTGCAGCACTTGCGCAGCTGCATCACCAGGTGCTGCATCTTGCGCCAGCTGTCGTTATCCCGCTCGTACTGCGCGCGCGGCGCGGCCATCTTTGTGACGCCGCGCCGCGACAGCGCGGTGCGACACTGCACGCGGGCGAGCTCACACGCGCAGCAGCAGCGCGCGCAGGCAAGCCCCGATCGCTTCCGCCAGGCTCGCCGGCGCTGTGTTGACGGGCAGTTGGCATGGGCAGCGCACCTGGACGGTGGGGTCGTTGCTGAACTCGGCCTCCAGCGACTTCAGCATCTTGGAGTCCTTGAGCAGCAGCCGGCGGTACCAGAACGTCTGCATCGCCGACAGCGGGCAGTTGATGCGCGTCTCCACCTGCGCCGCGCGGCCGCCCGTCAGGCCTGCCGCAATTGGGAGTGCCTGGCTCTGTGCGGCGCTCCCAGCACATGCCTGAGCACAGCCCTGCTTGGCAAGCGCACCGGCGGATGATGCTTGATGCTGCGGGCAGCCTGGTGTCACAGGGCGGTGGGTGAGGCGAGGCCGCTGCGCGGGCGCACCCGCGGCGGCAGGCTCTTCTCCACATCCTCCTTCAGGCGGCGCAGGCAGAAGGGCCGCAGCAGCAGCCCGGCCCTCTCCAGCTGCGCCCGGTCGACCCTGGGCAGCGGAGGCGAACAGTGAGCCAAGCGCTGGCAGTGGTGAGCAGGCGGGCCGTTAGCATTCAGCAGCTGAGCAGGAAGCAGTTTGGCTGCACGCGCGGCTGCTTCCGGGGGCGCACTTGTGGTGCACGAGGTCGAACGCGTTGTCAAAGGGGTGCGGGTCCGTGAAGACGTCCTGCGGCGCGCACGCAGCATGTCAGTGGCGCGCGGCTGCCAGCAGGCCTGCCGGGAGGGGGGCGCGGCCCCGGCCAGCGCCCCCAAAGCGCGCGCAGGCGGGCGAGCGGGGGCGCGCCGGGTACAGGAAGTTAAGCAGCGCGTAGAGCTCGTGCAGGTTGTTCTGCAGCGGCGTGCCGGTCAGCAGCAGCACGTTCTGCCGGCTGCGCCGCGCGCGCGCGCCCCGTGAGGCTCCGCACCAGGGGGTCGCTCCTGCCACCAGCAGTGCCGAGCAGGCTGACAAAAATGCACGCAGCGCAGTCGGGGCGCGCGCGCGCGGACCTGACTTGGCGCATGGTGTGCGCGACGTTGGTGTGCTCGTTCTTGATCTTGTGGCCCTCGTCCAGCACCAGGTAGCGCCAGAAGATGGTCCGGCACAGCGACAGGCCCAGCTGCTGGCTCTGCACCATCTCGTACGTGGTCAGCGCCACGTCGAACGACGCCGGGTTGGCCAGCACCTGCGCGCCGCCCGGCGGCCGCCCCCCTCAGCGCGGCGGCCCCACGGCCACTTCGACGCGCCGCGCCATGCAAGCACTGCAGCAGGGTCTTGTTCGCAGTCAGCGCTCGTGGCCCCGGTGCACTTGCGAGCACAGGGCATACCGTCATCATGCCAGGACAGGCCGGCCACAGTGGCGGAGGCCGCGAGCTGTGAGCAGTGACAATCTGGCCCGAGAGCCTGCGGCGCCGGCCCCGGGCGCACCTCGCGGCGCAGGCGCAGGCGCTCCTGCACGTCGTTGCAGTGGAAGCGCACTACGCGCATGCTGGGCGCCCAGCGCTTGAACTCGGACATCCAGGACGGCAGCACGGACAGCGGGACCACCACCAGCGAGGGCCCGCCAACGCCGCGCTCGGTCTGCATGTAGCTCAGGAACGAGATCGTCTGCAGCGTCTTGCCCAGGCCCTGCGCGCGCCCAGGAGCGCCAGGTCAGCCTCTGGCGCGCGCTCACTGCCAGGCATGCTCCGCACCTGACTGCGTGGGTGCCCGGTGGTGCGCGGCCCGCCGCACCGCATGCGCTCCGCAACATGCAGGGCAGCATGCACGGAGCTGAGCTGACCTGAGCTCCAAGTCTGGCACCTGTCCGCAACTGCAGATGCTGTGTGCCCGGCACAGACAGGGGAGTGCGACGAGGGACACGAGGCAATGCAGCTGCGGCGGCGCAGCTGCGGCCGGCGCGGGGGCGCGCCATCTCGTCGGCCAGGATGGCGTTGACGCCCGAGTCGGCCAGGCGCGACACCATCCAGCGCAGGCCCTCCACCTGGTACTCGCGCATCTCGCCCTGCAGGCACGCCGGCTGCGCCTCCACGGGCGCGTGGATGGGGTCGGCCGCCGCGTTGTACGTCGCCGCGCGATACCTGCAACCCCGCGCTGTTTGCTGCCGGCGCAGCGGCAGGTCGCCAGACATGCCGCCAGGCCGCCAAGCGACACAGCAGGGCCCGAATTTTCATACACCACCCAGCCACCGCGGACGTCACAGGCGCAAGCGGTGGTGGCGGCTGGCAGTACAGGCGCGCGGCCGCGGGCGGCCGCGCACCGGATCTGCGCCGCGGCCTGCGGCGTGATGAACGGCAGCAGGACCTCGATGTGGTTGAGCAGGAAGCGCGCACGCCGGCCCTCGGACGCGGCGGATGCCATGCGCACGCGCGCGTTGTGCTCCATGCGCGCCTGCAGAGACAGTTGCAGCCACTCCGGGTTCAAGCGTTGCCGGCCCAGTCTGACGCCGCCACAGAACCACGAGGAAGCGACGTGCCACGGACAACTGGCAGGCTCCTAATCAATCACAGCCTTCTGAGCAGCGCTGCGGTGCATGCAGGCGCGCTCAGCCTTGCCAGAACTGGCACGCGCTCGCCCCGACAGGCACGCCCAGCCGCGCAAAGCAGCCGCGCCGGTCACACACGGCGGCCTGCGGTCGCCGCAGAGGCAAGCTCGCCGCGCAACGAGCGCAACGAGGAGGCGGGCGCGCCTGCTCCATGGCGTTGTACTGCTTCGGCGCGATGCGCGGCTGCGCAGGCGCGGCCGCGGCGCGCGGTTTCTCAGGCTCCATGGTCACCCAGTCGCTGCCCTTGGCGGGCGCCTCCTCCTCCTCGCCCTTGGGCTCGCCTGCCGTTGCCGGACGGCGCGCCCCATGTCAGCACTGCCTCGCTGACTGAAACGAGTGCCATGCGCAACGAGGCTTGTCGACATGCCCTTCAGCCCTCGGCTGCATTCGCCAAGCACCAGATGCCGCCGGCGACTCCGTCCGGCCGGGCCAAGCGGCGCCCTGGGCCGCACGCTTCAGCTCGACGTCGAAGATGGACTGCTCGCCGCACTCCAGGTCGTAGTTGTTCGCCTTCAGCACGGGCTCCCCATCAATCTGCGCGCAACTCCGCGCCGTCAGGCGCACCGTGTGGCGTGCCGGGCGCGCCTGCCCCTCACGTGCTTTCCGGCGCAGCGACACTGCCGAGGCCGGCGCCCGCACCATGATGACGCGGTTCTTGACGGCGCGCGTGCTGCGCCGCACGTTGACGCCGCCGCTCTCCGCGGCAGCCTCGGCTCGCGCAGCATCCTCCGCCGCAGCAGCCTCCTTGGCAGTCATCGCCAGCATGTTTGCCTGCGCGCAGCATGCCAGTAGGTCACACAGCAGGGTTGCACTTCACAACATCGTGGGGAAGCCGACGGCAGCGCCTGCCACGCTGGCGTGCAGGCTGGATGTGCGCGGCCTCGGCAATGCACGGATGGCATCAGTGATGGCGTCCAAGGGGCCTGTCGCGCCGGGCTGGGCCGCAGCGAGGCCGCCGCACCGCCTTCATGACGGAGTGCGACGACGGCTTCCACTCGTCCTCGTCGGACTCGTCGTCGCCGCCCTTGCGCTTCTTATGCGGCCGCGGCATGAACGCGCCGCCGCCCAGGCCCCCGCCCTGCCGCAGCGCATGCAGGGGCCTCGTGCGCTGCGATGCGGGGACCTCGTGCCGCGTCGGACACAGGCTTGGGTGCGGTCTCATGAGACTACGAGCGCGGAGAGGCTGCCCAACGGGCGCTGCGGCAGCACCACTGGTACCAGACCACACACCGCAGCGCCACCCCACACCCGGCGCACAAGGCCCAGCAGGCTGCTGCAGACGCCAGCGGAGCCGGCCTGCAGAGGCGCAGCACGCCTGCGACGCAGAGTTGGTGAGCGAGCCGCGGTACGCGCCGGCCGGCAGGCCCGCGTGCGCCGGCGCCGCGCCCACGCCGGGCGGCGCGCCGCGGAAGTGCGCGTGCTGCGCCATCGCGAGCTGCTGCTGCGCATGCAGCATGCGCTGCGCGTGCGCCGCCGCCTGCTGCTGCTGCTGCATCTGGCGCAGGTGCATCTGCGCGGCCGCGCGGCCTGTCAGCTTCGGCACAGCGCGTCAGGCGAGCGGTAAGCAGCAGGCGGATAACTCCGACAGACCACGCAACGGAGCCCTGCACGGGCGCCGGGCTCGAACGCACGCGGTGCGTTGCTGATGCGCAGCGCGTGGCATGAGCGGCAGAGGGCGGTGAGGTGCAGGGTGGCGGGCGCGGCGAGCGCAACGCGGGCGCGCGCCTGCAGGGCGTAGACCTGCTGCTGCTGCTGCAGGGTCAGCAGCGGCAGCGGCAGCGGCACGGGCCGCCCGATTGTGTGCATCAGCACCTGCAGGACCTCCGGCGCGACCTGCGGCGCGCCCGCACGCGCGCCGGCCGCCGGCCGCGGCTGCTGCGGCGCAGCCGCGGGGTGCTGCGCCGCGGGGTGCTGCGGCGCGGCCGCGGGGTGCCCGTACATCGCAGGCCCGCCGTAGTAGCCCGGGGCGGCGCCGAACTGCGCGCCCGGTGCCAGCCGCCCCGCGGCCGCGCCGCTGCCATACCCGCCGGCCGCATACCCGCCAAAGTGCCCTCCGGCGGCGTGGCCCAGCGCGGCGGCGGGCTGCGCGCCGTGCGCGGCGCCCGCGGGCAACGGGCGCGTGCCGGGCGCCGGGAACGGCGGCAGGCCGGCAAACATGCCGCCGCCGGGCGCGGCGGGCGCGGACGCGTGCGCGCGCGCGGGAGCGCCGCTGCTCGCGCCCACCCCGCTCCGCCCCAGCGCCTCGCCCCACGCCGCCGAGGGCGCGGAGGGCGCCGCCGCGGGCGCGCTCGGCGCCGGCCCCCCGCGCGGCAGCCCAGGCGCCGCGCCCGGGTAGCCGTGGCCGGGCAGGCACGGGGCAGGGCCGGCGGCGACCGCGGTGGCCCGCTCGCGCGCTCCGCCGTCGCCCGCGCCCGGAGC
>JAABUU010002230.1_pt1 | contig 28284 bp, 22 predicted proteins | sample 5559301 | NCBI WGS metagenome assembly JAABUU01 (sample SAMN10711884, study PRJNA513360) | rock metagenome | isolation source: Antarctica rocks | place: Antarctica: Victoria Land, Richard Nunatak white
CGGCGCTTGGATGCGGCCTTGTTGGGTGGGGTGGTGGAGAAGGGCGCGGTTTGGTGCGTGGTGTGGTGGGTGAGGGGGGAAAGCGGGTTGGTGGGTGGTCGGGTTGGGAGATGGTGGAGTGGAGAGTGGGAGGCGGTGGGGAGTCGGAAGGCGCTCGCGAGAGAGCGGAGGATTGGGGAGATGTGCATCGTGCGCGGTCTGTCTGGGGTTGAGGGTGGGTGTGGGGATGATGCGTGCAATGGTGTCGTCGCTGGGGTGAAGTTCGATATTTTGATACGGTGAGGTGTGCGCGCCATTTGTGCTTTTACATGTCAGGACAGGAGTACTTCGTACTACGAGTACTTGCGAATCTCAATATTAAGGTACTCCTTGAGGCATCTGAAGTTCGAGCTAGCTGTTATCTTTGGCCGCTCGCCATGACTTTCCTGGGTACTTTCATCAACCCATCTGTGTTCAGTACTGCAGATTATCTCATCAGGCTTACTGTAACGGAGTACCAAGTACGCAACCCAAAAAAGGGCTGGACAAGAGCCAAAGGATTTTGGAGTCTGCATTGGCTAAGATATTGTACAGCACACAGTCATCACAGTGACTGGGTATCCTTCACTCCAAAGCGAGAACCGTTCCAGCCTAGAAGAAATGTATCGCGGCCTGCTGGACCAATATTTGATTCATGCATATCATGAAAGCTTGGAAGAGGGAAGATCAAGACAGCAGACAGACCTCCGCACAGAGCTATTATAACGAGCGACACCCGCCCTGAGGATCGTTCACTGTGTGAAAGAGAATAAAAAGTAGCTTCAGTCCAGTAACCTAGTATCAACTACCGGTCCACTACTCTTTTATTTGCACGATCGTACTCCAATATCCTTCGCTTTCGATGTGTCTGTGCCAGCTTCCACCGAGAGTACAAGAATACTGTGTCCTTCAGTACAACGAACAAACAGCCTCCAACGATAGTCCGGCCCCATCGTGTTTGTAACAGACCACTTCGACCTTTGTAAGACGAAATGGAAGGTGCGGTCCATGACTGAGGCAATGCGGCTTTCAGTATGGCGCCCATAATAGCAGACACCGAAGGGAATATAAGAGCGCCAAGGATGGCGTCGGCGAGACGACCAGTCGTGATGATCAAGTTATTTTGCCGCTGTCCTAATGCGGGCATGTTGGCTCCTTCTTGCTGATTTTGAGGTGCTCCTTCTTGGTTCCCAGGAGCTTGAGCCTGTGGTATCTGTTCATTCTCGACGGCAGCATCCTCTTCGAAAACTTCGACCTCGAGATCCAACTCCACTAGAAGAGCTTGTTGCCCTTCCCCTCCATCACCATTGGCGCCCTGCTCTCCAGGTCCAGCGGCTGGGTCTGTGTCATTTTCGCCGGCACGCGGTTGTATCTCTTTGAGCCACCTCCTCTCTCGCTCTCCAAACATCTGGTCATACATAATGTTGTAGGCGCTTCTTATGTACGGCAGTGCAGCGATCGTCATTGCTGCGCTCGGTGGCCAAAGGTCGAGCTCCGGCAATGTCTGCCTTCCAGCGGCGAGAAACAATATTGGGATAACAGGCAGCAGGTTGTCTGCCATCCTGGTACGTGCTAAGATCAATAGAACCGGTATGCTGGGAACGCCAGCAAATATCTTCCACGTCCCGGAAATGTCGCCTAGAATATGTTGCGCGTCCTCTATCCCAAAAACGGTGTATATAGTACCTACGCCGTGAACGAGACAGCCTGTGTACACAGTTCCCAAAAGTGTTACCACCAGTCCTGGCACGACCAAACGTCCTATAATGCGCTCGATGTAGTTGACAGCTTCTACGGTCAAACTCCTCGGACGTGCCACAACAATTTCCGATTTGCATTGTGGACATAATATCTTGTTCGAAGTTGCGCGCTTGCGTGAATTCGGGGCTTCCAGATCGGCAACCCAGTCGAGGAGACAGGACTCATGAGCGACCAAGGCACAAGGACAGGGTGATCGCCAAGCTGAGGACGCAGGAGTATCTTCGGTTTCATCGGTGAAGCAGATCCAGCACTTTCGGGGCTCAGCGCTATCGTCCACAGAGGGTACAGTACCCTGCAAAGGTATCTTTTTCTCCCGTTGCTGGTCTGGTGCCGGAGATCTCGAGGTAGGTGGACTGTTCAGAAAGACTGTTTGTGAATCTTCAGAAGTTGTGGATGGTCTTCTAGCGGGTGGTGATCGCGACTCTTGGTTGGGAGATGTAGACGTGGATTGATCGAGTTGGACTGAACGTCGCCGCTGTGGACTCGTGGACTGAGGCGGAAGTGAAGCCATACTGTAGGAGCAACTAGAGACACGATGACGAGAAATGGCGAGGCAGTGTAGCTGGGGAGAATTTGACCGGCACTCGTAATGGAGGTTACGAGTGGTCTCAAAACAAGGCTTTCGGAGGTTGGCCCATCAGCATCGATTAGCAAATGATGTCGTTCTGCGTGCTCCATAGATGAGCCTCGGTGGCATGTCAGTGGCCAGACTTATCCGCTTAGTAAGCATAGAGAGCTACCTTGATATCGACGGAGAGAGACTGAACGGACTAGAACAACTGTATGAATGCTGGAGGATGCGCAAACAATTATGGTGTGGCAGGGTATAATCGGTCTTCGAAAGAGGTCTCAACCGTGGATATGGAAGCTATTGTTGTGGAGATGATTTACTTTGTTGACTTGGCAAGGAGTGTTTGATATCAGGATTCCCTGGCTGTCTTACGAGCCTCTAGCTACGATTCAAGCTAATAAGAACTCACTTAACTTCTGCATCCATCTCTGATAATTGCTCTTATGTTCTCATAATCCAACACTACATACGAAATGGACGAGTCAACGCCCGTTCGGAGGTCAGGCCGCACGCGGAAAGCCAACACAAAGTACTCTGCCGATGCCTTCGAGGGCCTCGACATCCTTGGCATTGATTCTGAACCGGATGTTCAGGCACATGGCGCAGATGAATCCGCAGACGATGAGGAGTTTGCTGTCGAAAACACTGTGGACGCAGCCGGCTCTCCAGAATCAGATGACTTATCTACGGTCAAAGGATATGGAGCACCAGACCGTTCTGATGTAGCAATACCGCTGGAGGAAGATGAAGGTCCAATGACTATAGATTGTTCTAAAGCGCCTGTGCAAGAAGAGCCATCTAGGAAACGTCGGCGACCTGGTCGTTCTCCAATGAAAACTTCAAGTAATACCCAGGGCGTACGTAGCCGAGGAATGCCTGATCTGACACATCACGGAAGCAAAGATGTTATCTTCAGCCAGCTGTTTGGGACAGGCACAGAGGAGACGGTGAACATGACAATATCTAGAGACAAGTGGGCCAGTGATCCGATCTTACCCGTTCGACATGCCAACGAACTTGGCGCTGGGGGTATGTGTCATAGCCTTTCTCACACGGAGGAACAGAGGCTGATGGAGGCTACCGTTGGGTGGGATTGGTATTACGACCATGGTGGGAAAGACAGATTGAAAGACCGGCAGAATACCCGATACCTCAATCATGACGAAGGACATGGTTATCTACCACGTCCGCCTAAGATTAGTCAAAGGTTCTTGATGGGACCTTACGGCAAACAGAAACTGTACACGTTAGAGGCTGGGAAGGCTTTGAACATTGAAGATGCCTGGGGTTCTATCAACGAGGCATCTGAGGAAGCAGTCGGAGGAAGGACCTCACGAAAGGGACGAAAAGAAGGTTGGATCTTGAACATTGGTCGTAAAATCCAATGCATGGACTGGGCCCCGAATCGAGACGGAAGCATACAGCTCCTGGCCGTGTCGGCTCGTGGCTCGAGTCCGGAACCACCACGTATTTACTCTCAGAAGCCCGGAGTACCACTGAAGGCTCCAGGTTTCAACCCAGCACCGCCCACACCAGCTTGCATCCAGATCTGGGCCTTCTCCGCTTCCACAGCAACAGGACGAGAAGGCTCTCTGAGTTCAACCCAAGATCCAAAACTGCAGATGGTCATCTGCACGAAATGGGGCGATGTGAAGCAACTTAAATGGTGTCCGTTTCCGCGTCGAATGCGTGAGGCTGATGGTGAAGGCAATATAGCCCTGGGCCTCTTGGCCGGGATATGGGGAGATGGGCGAGTCAAGGTCCTAGATCTTCGGATCGAAACAGACTTGAACTCGCTAACAAAATACGGTGAGCTTTCATCCTCGGCCTTACTAGGACAAGACAAAGTAACAATTACCTGCAGTCAAGCTTGACTCCCCTGCATTCGATGCCCGGCCACCAAAAACCCTATGCACATGTCTCAGCTGGCTTTCAAGCAGCGACCTAGCCGTCGGCTGCGCGAACGGCTTCGTTGCCATCTACAGCATTGCTCATCCTCCGCCGGAAATCAAACCCCTCTCGCCCAACGATGAGCCCTCTCTCCCTCAACCTTCATCCCAACCACCTCCTATACCCTGGTTCTACCATTCCCTCCACGCAACATACGTCCTTACCATCGCCTCCGCCTACCCCTCATACCCCCACTTCCTCATCACCACCTCCATGGACGGCTACCCACGCCTAACCGACCTCCGCGCCCCGACAACTGACGCCGTCTTCTCGACCCGCTCGCGCATCGGCCCCGCCGTCCTCGCCTGGTGCGACCCCATCGCCGGCGCCATCATCGCGGAAGAGAACGACTACATCCGCGTGTACCCCTTGCGGCGCTTCTTCGGCAGCGTCAGCGTGGCGCGGTGCGAGGCGGCGGTGCTGAGTCTGGCGGTCGGCAAAGCGCACCCGTTCGTGCTGGCGGGCGGGGCGGACGGCGCGGTCGTGGCGACGAACCCGATGCGCAAGGTGCTGAATCACAAGCTGACGCAGGCGCAGTTGTGTTGGTTTCGGCATGAGTGGACGAGAAAGGGGGGTGGGATGGTCAGGTTCGTGGAGGGGTTCAAGGTCGATAATAGTAGGATGTTGAAGGTGTCGGATGGGGCGCCGAGGGGGAAGGATGGGTCGACGTTCGCGACTATTCATGAGAAGGAGTCGGGCGTTACGGCCTTGGCGTGGAATCCTAATGTTGTTTGTGGCGGGTGGGCGGCGGCGGGGATGGGGAGTGGGCTTGTTAGGGTGGAGGATCTCGCGCTTTGATGGTGTGTATGCATGTCCTCTATGAAAAGCCGTGGATCGAAACCTAATGTTATAAGGGTTCTGGCGCTTTATGGAATGTCTCCTCATCACATTCGTGGTGGTTTCGCTGATGTGTTAGCATATCACAGCTGCGGATCGAATGCTTCTGGTCTGATAAAAGCATCTAGGAGTAGACTTGCATGTCCGCGCATGGACGAGAAAACATCCGAAGCTTGACAACAAAATCCCGAGTCATGGCTCTGGTGAGCAAGCCTCTCCAGACCCATTGGGCTAACACGCCGAACATCCCTCTCAGGGATCAACCTCACGGCAAAAGCATTGCCCACGAGCTCAAGGCTGCCTTGCCGGGCATGAGGTCGTGATACACGCTCGGCCCTGGCGATGTGGCCCGCCAGGCTTAGCAGAGGAAAGGAATGGTGATTGGTAAATGGTTGATATCGTCGAGAGGGTACGGTTGCGGATGCTGGGAGATCTTTGCGCTATACTGGCCGGGAGTACCCCTTTGGAAGACTAGACCATGCGCAGGTGCTTTGAATAATGTGTTTGTGTTTAGAGCATCAGAGCTGTTACTTAATCTTATCAACGTCAATCTGGTATGCCTCATGCCTTCTTATTAGGCTAAGGACGATCGAGGGTTTCCGCGAGAAGAGGACTTTGACAGGAAAGTCCCGCTATGGTCCAGATGAAAAATGTCAGGGCAAATTCTCCGTTACAGACTACAGCGATACTTCGCCGAAGAGACGTGGGCAGACTGGCACAATAGGTCAGTCAATAAACTATGGCTTTTATACCGGACAAAGCGACTATGTGAGAGACTGTTCTCAGTCGCAAGAAATATGGACAGTGCGAATCATAAAGACAGGGTTCACATAACTCCCAAAGCATTCTGTGCTCCGACCTCAGTTTCGATATGAAATGCATCATCCAGCTCCGGCTGTTGAAGACTCGCACACCAATCCCCAAACTCCAGAGACATGTGCCAAGATTGAACATAAAATTTCCGATTTTTGTTCTCTCGATTTAGTGGCCGGACCGTTTCTTCATGATTGCTCTGCGCTCCTTCTCTTTCGCTATAAAGAACGTCAGTCAAAGTTTGGGATTTATGGTGTGTTGGAGATTTCAAACCTTCATCGTAAACCAGAAACTCGTGCAATCCTTTCCCAGCCGGCACCATCGGTAGGACAGGTACCTTCTTGTCCGTCACCACCTCCAACAACGCCGGACCGTCAGACTCAATCAGCCACTTCAGCTTGGCCTCTACGTCTCCTGGCGCTATACACCGTTCGGCCTGCACGCCCATGGCTTCTGCCAGCTTGATGAAGTCTGGGTTCTTCTGGTGAGTGTGGGCGAAACGATCCTCGTAGAACAGACTCTGCCATTGCGTCACCATGCCTTGTTCCTCGTTGTTGAGCACGATGATCTTGACACCGATGTTGAATTGACTGGCAGTGGAGAGCTCGGTTAAGGTCATGTTGAAGGAAGCGTCGCCGTCGATGTCGACAACGAGGGCATCTGGGCGAGCAACTTTTGCACCAATGGCAGAGGGGAGTCCGAACCCCATCGTACCTAGTCCACCAGAAGTGATCATAGTTCGTGGATGCCGCCAGCGGAAGTGCTGCGCTGCCCACATTTGATGTTGGCCGACACCGGTAGTTATGATTGTTTTGTCCTTGATGTTCTCTGTCAGCTTGCTAAGCTTCTCGATAACGGTTTGAGGCTTGATTAAGCCATCGGGTGTCTCCTTTTCGTAGTTGAATGGGAACCGGGCCTTCCAGTCGTTAATTTGACTAAACCACTCTGGCCTCGAAGTCTTTGTCTGGACGTATGGGAGGAGCAGGGCGAGATTTGCCGCCACATCTCCTTCAACGGCCTCATTTGCTTGCACGACTTTGTTGATATTCTTGGGCATGATCTCGAAGTGGACTATACCACCTCGCTTCTCTGCGGCGGCCGCTTTCGCCTGGGGTGCAAACTTCGCAATGGAACCCGTCACGCGATCGTCAAATCGCGCACCTAATGCAATGATCAGATCCGCCTCTTGCATAGCCATGTTGGCGTACGCGGAGCCATGCATCCCGAGCATGTGCAGAGATTTCTCGTTTAGCTCATCGAAACCACCCAGGCCTTGCAGGGTTGTTGTGACGGGTATAGAAGCTTTCTCAGCAAGTTCTCTCAGGAGCTCAGGACCTTCAGGCAAGGCAATCATGCCTTGACCAGCGTAGATTATCGGTTTCTTGGCAATGTTGATGAGGTCAGCAACACGCTTTATTGCACCGTCCAATTGCCGCTTGTTTAAATCTCGGGCCGCCAAGGTCGCCGCACTTGGATGTGACGGCAGCGTGCTCGCCATCGGGATAGGCCTTCTGAGGATAGCGGCAGTGACATCCTTCGGTAGATCGACCAGCACCGGACCGGGTCGCCCGCTTGTTGCAATTTCGAAAGCTTCTTTTATCCGCTTCGGTAGCTCCGCGACGTTTTTCACCATGACATTCCACTTCGTACACGCCCTTGAGATCCCGATTACGTCTGCTTCCTGAAACGCATCCGTCCCAATAGCGCTTGTTACAACTTGCCCAGTGAAGACTACCAATGGCGTACCGTCTGAGAGAGCGTCCTGCAACGGTGTTATAACGTTTGTGGCACCCGGTCCAGACGTCACGAGGACAACGCCAGGCTTGCCAGAAGCTCGAGCATAACCTTCCGCCATATGCCCAGCACCCTGTTCGTGTTTCGGTAGGATAAAGTCGAAATGTTTGGAGTTATAGATAGCGTCAAAAACAGGCAAAATGGCGCCTCCAGGATAGCCGACTGTGCACGTCCGTAAGCTTTAAGTCTTTCAAGGCAGCGAGTTTATTCTGTGCGAACGTACAAACATGTTTCACACCCTGCCTCAGCATCATCTCGTGAAAAATCTCCCCTCCGCTGAGTCCAATGAATCTGTGTCGAGCGCAAGAATTAGCCAACCAGGAACGCCCTCTACCGGAGTATAGAATCAGCGTGTGCGTACGACTCATCCATCTCCGGAAGTCTCGCGTTCTGTAATGGCTGTACATCATTCCGTCTCGAGTCCTGGTTGAATGCTGGGCTGGGTAGTGGTCTCGATTGCCTGAGATGGCAACATTGAGGTTAGCAGGGATTCCAGTATATTGGAGCGAACTCAAGTGGACAGCGTACGTTGCAGTAGCTGTTGCGGTACTCTGGTCCCTCCTTGCCGGAGCTAGAGCACTCTGGTTGGGACTCTTGTCTGTGGTCCTTCTGTGCGGGTTAAGGGCAGCAATAGCAGGAGAGGAAGAGAATTGCTGCAAATGCGGTCGAGGTATTGAATGCGAATGGCGTATTGAGCGCAAAGTGCTTCGAGACGCAGATGGGCGAATCATTGTGTAGACTCTTTCGAAAGACTTCGAAAAACAAACGAGTAAAGGGCCACGCTTTATAAACGAAAGAAGTAGAGGATGGTGAGGTGAGTCACGTTCAATTGAGAAGGAAAGTGGTGTGGAGAAGACGCTTTGGTGGTGGCGCGGCAAAACACTTCAAGGTTTCTTCACCTGTATGCGCTAAATCATCATGACTTACCAAAGGACAGCCGATGTCGGACAAAGACACAGCTAACTACTTCTGGGTAGACGCGAGCTCGGACCCCCTTACCCACCTTAGTCATCATGGTGGGGCATTGAGCCGCCTGTCAGGTGTGCAGGAAGGTACCGAGTACATTGCTCTTGTACTCTTTTAACCCCACCATCAACTACGGGAAGTCATAAGTGACCAACGTTATCACCGAAATAATTTCCAGGATAGTCAGGAACTAACGACAACATTCGTACCAGCAGGTAAGTCACTCACCACCATTGCTGATCAAGACAGCAAGAGAGGCAGTGTCTTTTGCCCACATTTACCCGTTCATCTCCGAAGTATTCCGAGAGAAGCCTGGGTGGACGCCAGCCTGCTGCCATCTGATCCTGACGAGGAAGGAAGAGCTTCCAAAACGAGCAACTACACGGTAACTACCTATCTTCCTTCCCAATTGGTTGAGGTGATCTTCGCGTTGCCTCGGAGCCGTAGGTAATGTATATAAACACCCCTTCTCCCCCGTTTTTCCTTCTTCCTTTTTCCTTCAGAACATTCCGCGCCTCGTCCAGTAAGTTATGGGCACAAAAGAAACCCTCATATGCGGTGGAGCAATGACTTACACCATATCTGCAGGATTATACCAGACTCAAATCACGTACTTCAATCGAACACTTCATACAGTTGAGTCCAGGCCATACTAGAGATAGCTCAATTGCGGGAGCATCTGCTGACATTCCCGCAGGATCTCTTCGTCTTTCAGACTTATCCGATTTCACTCAATCAGAACCGTAAGTCATGATACACCACATAGCCCCTGGATACCTGTAGAGAGATGGCTAACACAATGACAGATGGCTGAATCCAGAGTCACAGAGCACTTCCGCAGGATGGACGATACAGTACCTTCGGCTCTTTCCATCAACACCATCTACCCTGAAGACACCATTCCTGCGCAAACCGTAAGATGGACCAAGCTTCTCAACAAGTTCCAAGATTGTTACCAACGCCCAGCGGAGTTCGTGGCTCGCAGTCCCGGTCGTGTCAACATCATTGGAGAGCACATCGATTACTCACTTTACGAGGTCCTTCCCATGGCTGTCACAGCGGATGTTCTTGTTGCTGTATCTACTACTACTTCACACCCTCGTCGTGGTCAAGGTCACGGAGCAACCGTCTCAATCGCAAACGTCAACTCTTCTAAGTTTCCGCCGAGCGAGTTCCGCATTCTACCTAACGGAGAAGTACACATCAACGCTGCTACTCATGACTGGACGAACTATTTCAAAGCTGGCGTACGCGGAGCCATGGAACTTTTATTCAAGCTCTATGAAGGGACAGACACCTTTTTGCCCGACAACATGGAAGTTATGGTTGATGGCAACGTTCCTAGCGGCGGTGGACTCTCGAGCAGTGCAGCATTTGTTTGCGCCAGCGCCTTAGCCGTTCTAAAAGCTAACGGAGAGACCGAATTCTCAAAAAAGGACCTCGTCGAACTTGCCATTGTCGCGGAGCGTGCTGTTGGTGTCAACTCGGGTGGCATGGATCAAGCGGCTTCTGTCTTCTCCATTCGAAACTCAGCTACGAGCGTTTCTTTCTTCCCAACACTTCAGGCTAAGGCTATCGGATTTCCCAGAATCGAACCAGAACTCACATTTCTCATCGCTCAAAGTTTCGTTGCGGCCGACAAGCACGTCACAGCTCCCGAGTGTTATAACCTCCGTGTGGTGGAATGTACACTGGCAGCGGCGGTACTCGCAAAAATTACTGGTTGCACACTCGAAGCGGACACTGGACCACTGGGAATCAGTTTGCGAGGCTTTCAGGATGCATACACGAAAAACTACACCGGAACCTCTGATGATGTTGACAGCGCGGACGAGAGAACCTACACCGACGACCACGATAGACAAATGATGTGCGACCTCGTACTCATGTTAGACCTAACCAACAAACACCTCGATGATGACGGATACACGAGAGAGCACATTGCGACCATACTCGAGACATCTACAGCCGAACTTGAAGAGCGATACATGTCGAAGTTTCCAGTGCGTGCGGAGAAATTCAGGTTGAACCAGCGAGCACATCACGTCTTTGAGGAAGCATTGAGGGTACTGCAATTCCGGATTCTGCTGAACCGTGGCAGCGAAAATATTCACACCGACCTTGGAACCTTGATGAACGAGACACAAGAATCCTGCCGAACGCTTTACGAATGCAGCTGTCCGGAACTTGATGAACTTTGCAAGATCGCACGTCATCATGGTGCCTATGGAAGCCGTCTGACAGGTGCAGGCTGGGGGGGTTGCACCGTACACTTGGTACCGAAAGACAAGGTGGAGGACATCAAAGCGGCATGGCGAAAGGAGTACTATCTCCTGAAGTACCCCAGCATCTCGGCCGAGGACCTCCAGGACGCCATGGTTGCGAGCGCCCCAGGCTCGGGGGCTTTTCTGTACGAGCTAACAAGTGCTTATACCCAGGGGCCGCCAAGAGTACTAACATCCCTCCCAGGTACCAGAAAGCTTTTGGATCCGAAGAAGCCCTCCCCAAGAAACCGGGACGGTCACACTAGTGACCTGTCGACAATTCACTTGGGGAGGGCTGGGCTCGGGGCCCCACCACCCCCCGCTCACATCCGACAAGACCTCCACCACCACCTCCGCGCGGTGGGCCCGTTCCGTCCGGCCTCGCGCCGCCGCCGCGCGGAGGAGTGGTGGAGGTACAATTGCCGAGGCGAATCGCCTCAGTATTTGTCCAGGGATGACGAGGGGTTGGTGTTGGGGGTCGAGGCCCCGTCGGAGGATGGGGTGTGGTCCCTGGAGGGTGATGCCTCCGGGATCCCGAGATCGTCGGTGGCGACGTCTCGGGCGGCCCTGTGGTTTCACAACCGCAGGGACGACATGGCCACACTGCCAGAGAGGTGGAGGGAGACGTGGGCGCCGGCGCTGGGGGCCTTCGGGCGGAGGTTGGTCCCGGAGACCATCCCATCCCTCCGCGATCCGTGGTCGTGGTGGCGAGACACCACGATCCGGCCGTTCGCGGAGGGGTGGGATGGGCGATGGAACATGGAGATTGCGACCGTGCTTGGGGAGGTGGTTGCCCACGTGGGAGATGAGTTGGTGGATGGAGTCGCTTCGTGTTGTACTTGTTGCTTGGGCTCCCTCGGGGGCCAAGTAGGTATTAATTAAATATATTTACAAAGTAATGTGCCGTGTTCATTGGCTGGTGATACGCGATGCAATTCTATAGAGGCACGGGTAAGGAGTTGGAGTACAGCTGAAGCTGATCTGACGATGAACGGTGTGTGATTGGTATATGGATGGAATGTAAGTGTACAGAGAGATGCGCTCCTTGAAAAACCCAGCTCCAATGCAGAACTCCAAGTTGGCGAACAGATGCCACCAACAATAACCCCAACTCCGCCCACGGCCACCAGGAATCCCATCCCGCTCACAGCTTCGGTAGTTTCGTGAAGGTGTCGAACTCGCAAAAGTTCTTCGAGAGGGGCACGGTGACGCCGGCAGCGGTGTAGTTGCAATGCGCCGACATCCTGACCGCGTCCGGCCAGTACTGGCGGCACGTCTGGGTGCAGTCGTTGAGGACCTGCTGTTTGTAGTTGTGGTGCTTCAGCACCGTGGTCCGGCCGTCCAGCGACACCGTGTCGGTGGTCCAGAAGTTGCGGTCGTAGCACACTTCGTGCTTGGTGCCGGCGAACTTCTTGCACAGCTTGGGGAGCCTGAAGGCCATGCCGTCGCAGTGCTGGCGGATGCCCTCGGCCTCGGGCGCCGTGCCGCACGTGCGCCCGAGGTGGAAGTCCGCCTTGAGGCGGTCGCTGTGGTAGCGGTATTCGCTGACGGTGCCGAAGATGTCGCGGCCGCTGCACTCACACCAGAGACGCGTGAGGGTGTCGGCGCCGACGAGATGGTGGTGGTGGATGGTGGGGGTGCTGATGAGGAGGAGGAGGGCGAGGAGGAGGTTGAACAACATTTTTGATACTTGGGTATGGGGGTCTTCAGAGATCTATGTTACTAGAAGTGCAGTTGATGGCTTTTGAATTGCAGTATGTGTCTAAAGAGTTGTTCGATGAATTGGGGACCCTCAGAGGATTGCTCACTTTATATACCCCAGGAGAGTGCCCATCGTTGACAATCGGACGAGACAGTGCTCGCCGAAAATAGCAAAGTGCGCAATGTTGACAATCGGACGAGAAAACACTCGCCCCAAATGGCGAGGTGCCCATTTTGACAATCAGACGAGATAATGATACTCGCCCAAGATGGCAAAGTACCCAATGACAATACTCGCCCAAAATGGCGAGGTGCCCACCTTTGACAATCAGATGAGCCAATGATACTCACTCAAGATGGTGAGGTGCCCATTGATGACGATGGGACGAGACAATACTCGCGCCAAAACGGCGAAGTGCCTTCAGTGGACATGATACGTCAGCTAATTCCCACATAGCACAAGTCTGATGTCGTACCTTGTGGAGTACGCCAATTTCAAATTTGCCCAGACCGACAACAAATTGCCTGATTAGGTATAATCTCAACAGCCATGCTTAGTCATCCATGTGGTTGAGGAATGGTTGCCATGAAGCTTTGAGTGCTGCTAGCTACTGCCCAGCTATGTCACCGTCAAGTGGGGAGGCCAATCATAGAACTCTTTTGCCTCTTGCTCTTCTGCTTGAGACACCTCTACCAATACCGCTGGCTGCTCTTCCTAGAACTGTGTCATCACCCCTTCCAGTGCCCCTTAGGCCACCCTGCCCGCTAATACCTTTATACTGGGGAGGAGGTATGCCTGTCCCTCTTCCGTATCCTCTTCCCGTTCCACGTGATCCTCTGACTGTCCTCGTAGCCCCACCCATCGTTTGTCGTCGTTCCTCGTCCTCGGCTTTCCGAGCAGCAGCTTCTCGTCGCCGTGCCTCTTCGGCCTGCCTTCTCTCGGCCGCTTGTTGCTGTAATATGCTCTCACTCTCGATGTCCGCTGCATCTTGGCTAACGCCATGCCACGAGGGATTCAGTATGAGGCGTTGATTGTGTTCCGTTTGCGAAAGGATCCGGATCCAGGTATCCAGTAGTGTGGATGCGGAAGTTACAGTGCGCGAGACGGTCTGTCCAGGTGGACTTGTTAGCTTGCGAATGGAGAGCAAGTAAAAGCTCCAAGTCACCTCCATGTTGCCTTTGGCTCGTTCCAGGCTGTCCACCACTCCTTCCATAACTTGATTGATGTTCCGGACGCTTTCTAGCTCTTTACGCAGTAAGATTTCGCGCGCTTCTTCGTTGTCGTATTGAGACTCGCCATTCCAAGTCTTGTGTGAGGCCATAGGATTAGGGGCTTCGGCATCTCTGCCATTTTCGTCGACGTGTGCTTTCTTATTTGATCGTGATGGAGATGCGAAAACATCGTCGGCGTCGGGATCGGAGAGCTCCAAGGCCTCTATATCTGGCATCTTGCTTGATGTCGCCATTGTAGTTTGGTTAAGGGCGAGAACAATAAGCTACTAAATCTAAGTAGTTTATCTGATCGTATCTGAAACAGAAACACGTGATCGATAAAGAGTTATTGGTGTTGGTGTTGATGCAGAATGATTGGCTGTTCAGCCTCCTTGCTTGGCGACACCAGCCACTTCAGTCGACAACATCCCGCCATCGCCTTTGCTCCCCAACTGCAACACTTTGCGAAAAAGTCTACAGTAAAGATCTTGCTGTCAAGCTACGGAGTACATTGCATTGCACGCTCCTCTTCACCGTGTCTTGCTTGCTCTTGCTAAGTGCCGTGCCCAAAGGCATTGTGGACATTGAGCTCAGAGATATCGTACAACCGCAACCCTACACCAGACGGACGCCAGAAACGAATTGCTCGTCTGCCTCCTGAATAAGTTTGGCAACCTCGCATTCGATTGACTTGGCTTACCAGGCGCTGTTACTCTTTGCCGTTACTCCTTCCTCTTATCGCAATCGGATTCTTCTGATAGCACCTGCCTAAATGGCGACCACGCCTCCACCGCGTCAATCGGTTAACACTCCACCTACTCCGTTGCATGGCGCGAAGCACGATACCTATCAGCCATATTTACCGCGGAAATCAACGCGTAACACAGCAAAGCGCAACCTACATTTTGAACAAACTCCACCTCCACCATCCTCCAACCACAATCTTCGAAGCTCCTCTTCATCAACATCACCAAAATTCAGAAGACTCGACCTAGCAAAGCAATCAAGCCACACATTCTCTCCGCCATCATCCGCTCAATCATCACCGCAAACCAAGAAGGGTGCGAAAAGTGTTGAAATTAGTGACCGCGTCACACGGAGCAAAGATTCTGCACGCCACTCGTTCACCACTACCGCGTCGTCTCTTGAGGTACCTTCGCAGGATAATAGCATCTTTTCATCGTCCAAACTAGCAGTCGCTACCTCAGTAAATATGCTTCCAACACCAGCCAAGACCCCGCGCAAGCGGCCCGCCCAGCCAGCGCCGGCTCTGAAGGCTACCGCTCGTGTTCTATTCCCGACTCATCCTACATCTGCGCCAGAGAACATCTCGTCGCCAAAGAAGAAAGTGAAGAAGGGGAGGAAATACAATGGCTTCTCACTTGACAGCTTCACGAGCGAGGACGGAAACGAAGGCGAGAATGGGAAGATTGCGATTTTCACTGATTCCAAAGATCGTGTACCGGAACTTGATGAGAGCGAGGACAATCCATTTTACGTCAGGAAGAGTAACGTCCAAGCCACTGGGTCCAGGGTCAGTAGGAGGAAGAAAATCGTTCAGGAGATCAAGAGGGATCCCAAGGTAGAAGAGGCGCTTAATCGGGATGATGGACTGGTCTACGTTTTGTAAGTCGCCATCAATCTGGTCTACTGCAACCAAAATCTAACAGAGCTTCCAGTCGAGGCAAGAAGATCTTCCGGAAGTTCGAAGACGACCCGACCGAATCAGACGAGGCAGAAGTGGATGCGGCTAGAACCTCCCCACCTCCACGCCCGCTCACTCGTTCTTCCCTCAAACCTCGTTTGTTGTTCCCTCCCGCAGCTGAGGCTGAGCTGGTCGATGAGGAAGCCATCACGGACATCGAGGAGCAGGCTCAAGCGGGCGACAGCGAGATGACCGATGTCGCAGCCGACACAGAAGAAGAGCATCTCACAACCCCGGTCAACAATGTCTTCACGCCGTTTTCCCCGCCCACGCCCACGTCAGCTCGTGTGACTCGTGGATCTGCGAGCAAACTTGTTGCGCCTGAACCCATCGAATACCTCCCTACTGACACCAAAAAGGGGAAGAAGGCTAGTCCGTTCGATGGCTGGCAACGAAGCAAAGCTGGCGCTGCAGCCGGGCCGGTTGGGAAGGGGAAGAAAAGAGAAGGGGACATTATCGAGCGGAATGGTGGTACCGATGGCAAGAGGGTCAGGAGCGGTGCGGCTTGATGCGTTATTGAGGAAAGTCGTTGCGGATTGTTAATTCGACCGGTGGACTCTGGCGTTCACCTGGATAAGAAGATGTTGACGAGAGGAGTCCGCATGGGAGGAGTCACTCACTAACTCGTAAAGTCTGTAGTCTAATGATGTACATGAGATTGGTTCTGATGACCCACCGCATGAGTAGTAAGCTGCAGTGCGAGTAATCAGGAAGCAATTGAGCATTCAACATTGGACATGGCAGATGATCAATCAGACAAGCCTGCAGTATGTTGGGTGGATATCTTTCCGTGTGTCATTCCCACTCTAAAGTCAAATATCCTGTTTCTTCCAACTTGTCCCAAAATACCAAGGTCACTGCGCTGTCAGCTCAGAACCTCGTGTCGTGATCTACATCCTGAGGTCATGAATCAATGCTCAGGTTCGCGGTCCTGTGGCATCAGGAACGAGAAGGGGACGGGACATCGACAGGAAACTATAATTCCTCGCCATACTTGACGCTCCCAGGAGTATAAAACCCAGAGTAAAGATCTCCTCCGCCTATGTATGTGGATAGTGTTGAGGAGTGCCTCGCATATATCTTTATAAAACAGATAATGCGTCAAAATAACCAGCGTATGCCACATGGACCAAGAAACCCCCCTCCCAGCGACCTCCCTAGTCACTCCCCTGCGTATGCGGTAAGGCAAGGGGCATTCTAACCCAAAGTCCTTACCTAGGCGTGACTGATTGAGGCACCCCGTAAGTATGGGCCCAGTCACCGGTGCCTCCAATTCCCCGATCCCGAAGCCCGACTTGAGTGGTCGTCTAATACTGTAGTAACGTTAGTTCTTTGACCAGAGGAGGAAGCCCATTTACGCAATGAACCAGGCACATTCCTTTTTAAAAAATAATAAGTAACTCCTTTCTGGGCCCCAACGCCACCCAGGCATCACGCGCAACACCCACAGATCCCCACCGCCACCTTGATCGACGGTGCCCCACTTCATTCACAGGACGCGGCACCGGCGGAGTGCTTCCCATGGTGAGGGCCCATAGGTGTAACGTCCGCAGTGTCCGTAGGAGCCGGGTGGGCAGCATGCCCTGCCGCCTAACTGACTCCTATTTGGGCCCCAACGCCACCCAGGCAATCACGCACAACACACTGTCATAGCTGATGACTCGTTGTTCCTTAAGTCTAGGGTAAGAAAACGGGTACGAAGTAGAGAGGTCTCAATTGATCCCAAGCTTCGGTGCCTGTACGCAGAGATGGCAAGTTTATATGTGATTTGACTTTCGAGATCTACAAGTCTGCGAGACTCAGCTTATTAAGCGATGACTTCCGTACCACCTTCGCTTACATAACACACGCGAAGCCGCAGCCAACCAAAACGGTCCTTTACTACTTCACAGGATCGCACACAGTCGAGGGCGTTGAGGGCTTAGATGGTCATCAAGGACCTCTGCTCAGTATTTCAGTCGTTCTCCTATCTAAGTACCTCGAGCAGGAGCTGGACTGCACTACTGGAAAGACACTCAATAGTAGGGCCCACTTCGCATACATTAATACTAACGAAATGCAGTGTTCAGACCCCTATCTGTAGCATCTCCACTTGCTGTAACTTTGCTCTGACTCGTGAAACAACGAGCTATCGACAACGGAGGCAAGGAAAAGCGTGCACGAAGAAGCAGCGCAGCGCGCAACGCAGAGACACAGGCACACATGCATGCTACAATGCAAAAGCCACCGTCCCCATAGCGGCCGGTAATGAAGCGCAACCATTGCATAGGTAGTCGATCAATTGAAAAATGTCGAACATAGCACAGGTTGTAAAATGGAAGAGCCATGCTCCGAATCAGGGTGTGAGAGATGAAGAGTAGACGTAGCCTCGCAATGCAAATGCCCCGTTGTCGGAGCGCTTATCCCATGCAGAACGAGTTCAAAATCCAGAAGGCGCGACGGTGTTGCCGGGTGGATGGAATGGCCGGAACGCCGGTGTGCTATTCCCTTGGATGGGACTGCCAATCTCTCCCGGCCCTCTGCCGCTCACTTGTGCGTTATCGTCGGCGTTGAATCTGACGAAGACCCCACGAGGACCCTCGTCCCGAATGGTGAACGACCCACCGCCGTTTTGTAGATTTCCTTCGGTGTCGCAAATGCCCAGCATCTCCTGGATCTGGACTGGAGCCTCATTCGCCGGTTTCAGTTGCTCGACCTGACGGAGTATGGTGCTGATGTTGTTGAACCCGCTGCCGGTCTTGGCAGGGTTGTTGGCAGTCAGTACTTTGCAAGCTTGACTGACCATCAAACGAACTGTCACAGGGCGAGAAGCACTCGGGCGCTGTGGACCACCGATGACGCCGAAGGCATTGTTTTTTGACCACCCAGCACCTGGCAGAGTGTTAGTTGCCATATCGGACTCGGAAATATATGACCGCTTACCTGGTGCGGCTGACCATGCATGACCGCTGGGCATGACAGGGCTACCAAAGGGCAGCTGTGGGGTTTGCCAGGTATTCGCTGAGCCACCTTGACCGCCAAGGGAAAAATTCTCCATCTTGCTTGCTGTAGCTTTCCGTGTTAGTTGTTACATTCACGCTGAGGAATTTGGCAGAACCCACGTCCGATTGTGTCAGTGAACAACTGCGTGGTCCCGAATCCAAGTCTGCCGTGGCGTACAAGGCCTGGTGCAGCACTTCCGCGCCTATTGCCCGAAACGTCCGAGGATAGTGGTACATCAGTATCATCAAGCAAAGCGCTGCTACCGAGGTGGCTACTGAGGTCATCAATCTCGGATTTGCCGGGTGCTGATACATCCTCGCTCTTTTGATGTGGGGCCACACTCGCAGGACGTTGGATGGGTGCAGGGCGAGCGATAGGTTGTGTTGGAGCCACTGTATTTGGAATTGGATGTTCGAAACCAGGGGCTTCCATTGAACCAGACTGTTGTCGAGAATGAGAGTGCGTAGGCATAGTGTCTCGTGGTATGTGATATTGCGGATTGATTTTGGGTGGAGCTACGGGAGCTACCCCATGAGGAGGCAACCCAGACATGCCGTCCATTTGTGTGCCTCTTCCATGTTGGATGGGCCGCATCCCGTTCATGTTGGGCGGAAAAGGCATGTTGCTGGGCGGTGGATACCGCTGATAATGGGAGCCTATTGGAGCAGGTTGGTTAGGGTACATTGGTATGTCGTGAGGTATAGGCGCCCGGTTCATCAACCCCGGTAACATTGGAACATGGCTCGAAGGAAATCCGTTCATCATAGCAGGTGCCATGCTTGCATAACTGGATGTTGAATGAGGCATGCTTGAAACCGCAGCCACGGGAGGCAGCGTTGGGACTGGTTGGGGATGGTGTAACGAAGGCTTCGGGTTCACCGGGTTCGCAGGAGCACCAGTACTAGCCGGAGTTGTCGGAAGTTGCGCTACATTGCTCGGCGAAGTAGCATTGCTCACTCCAGGAGCGAAGTGCGGAGTTACTGGTGAAGATGTATGCGACTCCTGTAGAGACGCTTGTCGTGGGCGTACAGGTGTGGGAGCTTTCGGTATCACAGGTGTTGCAATATGTAGATGAGGAGATTGCAAACTTATTGGCGCTTGCGGTGCATGCAGACCGGGAGCTGTAGGGGCAGAAGCTGACTGAGAGACGCGCTTCGCAGCTTGTGCTGCTTGCTGTGCCACCAATTCCTCTTTCTTGGCGCGCTCCTTCGCCTCTTGTGCCGCCTTTGCTTTCGCCTCTCTCTCCTTCCTGTCCTTCTCTTCGCTTTCCTTCTTCTCTCTAGCCTCTTTTTCCTTGGCTTCCCGCTCCTCTCGTTCTTGTTTCTTAGCTTCTTCACGCTTTCTCTTCTCCCGTTCCTTGTGCTCTCGCTGTCGTCGTTCCTGCTCCGCATGCTTCTCTCGCTCTTCTTGTAACCTCCTGGATTTCTCCGCTTCTTTTTTCGCTTTCTCCTCGTCCTGGGCTTTCTTCTCGGCTTCTCTCTTCTTCCGCTGTTCCTCTTTCCGTTGCCTCTGCTCCTCCAACCTCTTCTCCTCAACGGCTCGTGCGGCCGCTTCTTCAGCGGCTCTCTCGGCATCTTTCTTCGCCTTCTCTTCGTCCTTGGCTTGCTTTTGCAATTTTTTCTTGTCCTTTTTCTTTTGAGCTTCTTTGGCCTTCTTGGCTTCACGCTGTACGTCCAGACGAGATTCCTCTTCTAACTCCTCGATCAACTTTTGCTGTCGTTCGCGCGCTACTTTCTCCCGATATGCAGTGAGAACACGTTGCTCAAACATTCGTGCGGCGAATATCTGGAACATCCTTCGGCCCTCCTCCATCCGCTGCTCTTCAGTCATAGTGTCCTGGGGACTATTAGTGCTGCCAGAGGTAATTGGAGGGTACAATTTCACCATTTCATCTTCGTCGTATTCCTCTTCCTCTTGACTATCGTACTCATCGTCTTCTTCGTCGTAATCTTCTTCATCCGGAAGAGGGCCATGGTTCGAACCTCCGTGTATTGAAGGATGCCCCAATCCAGCAGCAGCATACTGTGCTTCTTCTTCCCGTTGCATGCGGCGTTCGGCCAGTTGCTCCATCATCTCGATGAACTTCTTGCCGTCGTTCTTCAGCAGGTCGTCAGCCACCGTCAAGATGCCACCTATACACTATCAGAATGCCTCATCACGACTATTCATCTGCAAGAGCCCCACCTTGAACGGTAAGACTATTTCCGAAGTTGAAGAAATCAGCAGCAGGACCTCGCAGCTCCTCTTGTGGCTCATCGTCACTGTATTCTTCCCCCTCATCATCTTCTTCGCTATACTCTTCGTCGTCCCGTTCTTCGTCATCCTCAGCTAACTCTTCGATGCGAGCCTTCGAAGGATGTCGATGGTTCGTTAACGGAGGTATTCGGTCCGGTGGCAATCGTCCCATCGTATGACCATATACTCGTGGTGGAGGCATCATTGGCGCTCCGTCTTCGAGCCTTGTTTGTGTGTGGTTGGCATACTGCTCCAGCTCCTGATAGTAGGCATCGTACAAGACCTCCAGCTCTTCCTCAATGGCTGTGCGTTTACGTCCACACACGGTGCAGCTACAGGAATGTTTTTGTTGTTCCTTCATCTTTCGTAAAACAGCTTCCTTTTCCACCTTAACCAGAGATCGTCGATCCTCTTCGCCAAGAGACAGCCAGAACTCTTTGATTCGCTCTCTCTCCTCTGCGGTTGAGGTGTTCCAGATGCGGTCGCGTCGCGAGATGGAGTGAGCGGAGCGGAGGGCAGCATTGGAAAGCGGGGGAGGTGGAGGCGGTGGTGGCGGCCCTGGCAGCGTAGATGGAGGATTGGTGGTTGAATCCTGAAGCGAGTCGACACCAGGCTCGTGTTGACTAAAAGAACGCGCCTTGGATTTTTTCTTCTTTGGTTTCTGGTCAGAGCTTCCGTTGGTGATGAACCCATTTCGAGAGTGCCCATTGGCAGTAGATTGGCCGGCGACATATGGATTGCGATAGATGCGGCCTTCGTCATCGGTATAATACAGGTCTTCTCCCTCTGCAGGCTCATACTGTCCCGGATCATCAAAGTCAGGGTCCCCATACTCGAAACCGTCTTGGCTCGTTTCGTCCTTCAATGAATCGTGAATGTGCCCGTTGCTATTGTACGGAGCATGCCCATCCTCAACGTAATCCATCTCCGCCCTAATGTTGGTGTCTAGCTGTTGCTCTGCAGCCAGCCGAGCCGCTTGTTTTTGTCGTCTCTTCTGCTTTTTACGGTTGACTGTTGGATTGCTGCTATCGGCTGCTGTGTTATTTGCATCGCTATGAGCAACCTTCACACCTGACAAGCCTTTCGTAACCTGAGCCATAGTCGCTTCGCATGCAATAGCACCTGGCTATAGCTGAATACGGGAGAGGCGACAAGCTGCGTATGACAGAGACGTCTAACAAACTTGGAACGGCTGAGATTGACACGAACTCAACTCCAGACCTGGTTGGAGGCACTGCCAGAGGAATCAGTTCCGGTGGAAGGGTGAGATGTGTTCCGGGCGTTTTGTTGATATGGGAGACTAAGCTGTGTGCAGATGATTGCGGACGGAACCCTCTAGAGAGTTGTTGAGGAGTGTTCTTCCACTCTGTGTAAGAGGTTATGATCAAAGAAGGCTCACGACCTTGTCAATGCAAACCCCTCCAACAGGTTGTATCTTGCGTGGATGCACTCTATGTGGAGTATTGAAGGCGTGTTCCAGAATTGTAAGAGGTACCACCTTTTCCCATGGGCAGGATCCCGCAAGAGAGGAAGATGTCAGACGTGTTAGGAAGCCGCCCGTAGTTCTGCCGAGGAGTAGTTGTTTGAGTCCGTTACAAAGAGGTCAAATGCGTGAGAGCGGACGTTCGGGCAAGATTCGTGCCTATTGGCTCGCTAAGCAGGTCCCGATCCAGGTTAGTGGCTGAGGATTGATGGGATCCACTCAGGAACGCTGTTACGCACTTATGCATCCGACACATCAACCTCAGATCAGTTGCTTTGAATGACCGGACCGACACCTCACGGACATACTCGGGCTAATGCAAACAGCGCCAATGTCAAACAACATTCCGCCATCCTCAATTTCCTAGTCTCGACCAACATATGACGCGCGAAGCAGCTGAATCGCAAACTCCTCAACCTATCAGCAAGTTAATGTGCGGCCTCATCGCACGGCCTTGTGTCACTCAATCTAGCCAGCTCAGCCAAAAGCCAGCACCCACCAGCTCATCCGGACATAATCAGGACACTGCGCCTTCCCAATACTGACCAAGTGCGGACGGCATCACCTCTAGGCCTTTCAAGACCGACCAGAGCCACAAATACAAATCCTACCAACAATTGCCGATTGTCTGGAGTCTCGTAGCTTCAGGTTTAGTATCTGTTCTCGGTACAAGGCGTTCATCTAGGCCTTCTTCTGTCTGCAGATCGACCTACAGGTTCTCTTCCAAGTTCGAAATACCAAAACAGGCCTACCGCCCATCGTGACGTGTGAGCGACGATCGTGGTGCCTTCGACGAGGCTTAGACGGACAATGGCACAATCACAGGCACAGAACGTGATGCGAAGGTACGTTGGAAGAGTTGAAGCATGCTATAATATGTAGAGCAGCTCTCCACCGGTACATGGCGGACCAGCTAAAAATGACCGGCTGTATCGGTTCATACCATCACTAGTCCTTGGACGAAGACGCTGTACGGGGGCTCTCAATTCGTCTAAGGGAGCTGCCTTGGGACAAATAGACACAAGCTAGGAAGCGTTTACTGGTGGCTTCGTTCTAGGCTCAGTTACGAGGCAATAGAGGGAAAGGCTGACATTTGCTTGGCGGAACATAGAAAACTCGTTATCATTGGGGACGGTGCTTGTGGCAAGACCAGCCTGCTCAGCGTGTTTACACTTGGGTACTTTCCAACAGTGAGTGATGAATTATCCTAACAGATCCTTTCCTCGAAACACGACTAACCATCGTTTTCTCTATAGCATTACGTACGTCCCATTGGGAATCCCTGTACTTTTCGGGCTCACCGGCGATATTAAGGGTATCACCTGTACTGACTTGTTACTCTCGACAGGTCCCAACTGTTTTCGAAAATTACGTTACGGATTGCAGGGTTGATGGCAAATCAGTACAATTGGCTTTGTGGGACACGGCAGGTCAGGAAGACTATGAGCGATTACGGCCGCTGGCATATTCAAAAGCCCATGTATTACTCATCGGATTCTCCGTCGACACCCCAGATTCACTAGATAACGTCAAACATAAAGTGAGCCAAATCTCTCAACCATGTAATTACGTCGAAGTGTTCGCCGGTGCTGACCAAGGATCGATCAGTGGGTGGAAGAAGCCAACGAACGGTGTCCCAATGTCCCAATAATCCTGGTTGGGCTGAAGAAAGATCTCCGGGAAGACCCGCTCGCTATTGAGGAGATGCGGAAAAAGTCCATGCATTTCACATCCTCTAAAGACGGCAATGACGCTGCACACGAGATAGGGGCTCGGAAGTACTTGGAGTGTTCATCCCTCACAGGCGAAGGCGTAGATGACGTTTTCGAAGCCGCTACCAGAGCGGCTCTGCTGACTTTTGAGAAAGGGGAGCGCGGTGGATGCTGTGTGATCCTATGAGAACTTGTACGCCGATACGGGTTGCTTGGTCGGATGAACGATAATAGGGGATACCAGGAAAGACGCTTATCGAAGGCCTGGGACGAGATTTGGCCCCATTGTTTCATATGCTCCACGGCTTCCATCAATTTTGGAGTACACTTCGGGCTGCTCTGGGCTTGGGACGGCAAAAATTCGCATTGTCGGCGTAGTTGCTTTCGTCGGGCCTGGAAGCGAGCGATACTGTTATCCAATATCTGGAGGGCTTAAGTTAGGGAAGCTACTGTTGCTTTTTGTTCTTATTACATACTTGCAATTCTGCAATTCTCTATTTCGTATGGGGTTCGAGAGACGATAAACATGTGCAAAGCCAGAATGTTCACGGACGTCCAGCTTCCCAAACCACGTTCGCCGCTTTGTCTCTTCATCTAGCCTTACAGATCAGAGGCTCGATCTGATCAAGTCAGACCTTTTCCCCAAGTTGTCGTGCCAGTGAGGCAATTGGAAGCGCGAGAAGTTTATCACACTGGCTCGATTGCTCAATCACTTCATCTGCGCGACGAGTCCTTCAAATCCAAGTAGTCCGGCATTGTTGGAATACTTTGCTGCAAATCTGTCAATCTGCTTCCGAACACCTAAGCAAGTACAGACACGCAAATGCGGTGGATCAATGAACGCTTTTATTGACCATAAGTTGGCGTGCACTCCGCTAGATGACCAACCAGCAATGAATGCTCTTGCTCGTGGCCGAAGACCGCAACGACAATTCTCGCCCGAGAATGTGTCCCACTGGTACACAATATCTCTCTACCTATTTAAGGATCATCTTGCTGGATATATTTGTACACAGGCCCAGACTCCACGACAGCAGTCATGACGTGGACTCTATTTATAGATTGCTGTTTCAAGATTCAAGGGTGGATCTACTACTGTAAGCTAGAGTTTCAGCCTTGTCGCTTATGAAGCGCCGCGAGGCATTTACAGAGGAACAGCTGCAGTCGCCGAAGCGAGTTCGGGTTCTTGAACGCCGCCAATATTATTAATGTGAGACAACAAGAGCATTTCCGCCCTCTACTGCCGAGATGGAATCTATATGGATCACTTGTGTGCACATAAACCCGAGTCGGAGTTGAGATGGTCGGTGAGGGGCGCATCTCCAAACTACAACCATGTTTAGCAAGATCTTCACCGCAACGATATCTTTGCAATACATACAGCATACTGCAAGTGCGGGAGCTGTAGCAAGCATTGAAGGTGCGGATATACAGCACGTAAAGCAGACTTAACCATACGGCCTTCCTCAAGTCCGAATACGACTCACATGGACAAGAAGCATGGAGACGCATTACAGGCCGTTGTCTTTCACCACACAAACGTCTTCTCGGGTCGGTAATTTCCCTGACATGTTGCAGGCTGGCTCTCCATTGAGCTTCCCTGGACCCAATCTCGAGAGTGCTCCCCCCACGAGTTACCAGCCATCATCACACTATGATATCCCTCCGGCAATGGCACCAGAGCGCCCACGTCCTCGACATCAACACAGCGTATCGTCCATAAATAGCGATGACTCTTGGTCTAGACATTTGTCCCTTCCTACCACACTTCAACCGGCTTCAGAAACAGCGTACAGGTCGAGAGATCCTTTGTTACGTTCTGGATCTTCGCACAACGCCGGATCTCAGAGCCATAACGTTGCTGAAGATCCACCCCCCCGCCAGCGCTCACTTCTGCCGGCCCGCCTTACTCCAACCAAGTCAATCATCGGTAGACTTCTCCCCTCAAGACCTCCTAGCTCAACCAAGCGCTACTCCTGGCGGGCGGCTCCCGATAACCATACAATTGTACAAGGAAGAGTTGAGAATCGACAACATGTGAAAAAGCGTCGTTTGTCTCATGAGGGTTCAGGATGGGATGAGACGGATAGAGATATAGGCTACGATATCAGTTCTTTGGAGGGACCGATATCTTTGCGGCCGCTGTCAACATCTCGTGATGTAGTTTCAGATATGCAGACGCAGGGCACGTTTGCCGCTGAATTCCACCAACTCGAAGCCGGCGGCAAGCTGACTGGTGGTCTTGGTGGCGGCATGATCCTTGGAGCCGAGCTGCAGGTCAATGCACCTCCGTCAGTCATTGGGAGTTCGTTCAATCAACTTGCCATTCCAGGTGGTGATGGCATTATGAGGGGAAACACTATAAGGGATGTAGGGCTTAGGGAAGCAAAGGAAAGGGGTGAGATTGTTGCAATCAGGGGTAATTATCTTCCATCCATGGCGAAAGCCTTACAAGCTTACGGATCACAGAAATCGTACCTAGAGTCGACTTGAGCTCTCTTGGCGGTGCTAATCACGCAGGAAATCAAGGTGACGCTGATAGGGACTTCCTTCATAAAGTGAACGCGATAGACCAAGAAAAGCAAAGCTACTTCTACCCAGCGGGTGAGCAAGGCCATCAATTGCACTACTTGTCGACCTAACTTGAACACAGATCCTGATATGCCTAATTGGCGTCCATTTACCATGCGGCGGCCGTACATCGTTCTATTAGTGTTGATTTCCTTGGCCCTGGCAGGAGTACAGGAGTGGCTCTATCAAAGATCAATTTGGTATGCTCGCCAGGACCCACCAAGTGCGATTCTCGAATTTGCGACACCTCAAGCCGTTACGCTCCTGGACTTCTTTTGCTGGAAGTATCTCCCAACGATCATATTTGTCAGTTATGGGGTGTTCTGGCAGATTACGGATTACCAGATCAAGCGATTGGAACCGTTTTATCAACTGTCACAACCAACCGGAAGTACGGCGGCTGAATCCCTCAACATGGACTACCTTACATTCTACAACTTCCTCACACCTTTCAAGGCTGCACGATTCAAGCAGTGGGCCGTCTTGTACTCTGCTCTTGGAACATTGATGGCGACTACTCTTGCGCCGACCTTTCAGAACGCCTCGCTCATTACCGAACAAGCCCGCGACCCGCAAAACAATAATCTAGTTTACGTACGCATTGATCCTGTATGGTCTCGACTGCTCACCGCCACTCTCGTCGCCGTGGCTGCCTTTGGGATCCTCTTGTTTTTCAAACTACGCCGCAAATCTGGTCTCCTTAGCGATCCCCGAGGCATTGCTGGTATCGCTGCCATGGCGAACAAGTCGCATATCCTAATGGATTTTCGGGAAATGGACCTAGCGAAACATAATGAGATTCACGCAAAGCTGCGACATCGCCGCTACAACATGTACAAATCGTGCCTGTGGCAAGGGGAGTACATCAAGCACGGCACTGAACAAATCGACCACGGTAATGTAAAGAACCCCCACCCCATCATGTTACGACTCTTCACCGGCATCATCTTCATCCTCACCATGCTCGCCTTCCTATGCTTCATTCCCGTCGTCATGTTCACCCCCGCCAACACCGTCACCAACAAATTCCCCTGGCTCCTCACCGCCCTCGCGACCATGATCAAACTCATCTGGGGCGCGCTCGAATGCGACGTCCGCACCATCGAGCCCTTTTACATCCTCTCCCGCCGGCACGCCCCCAGCAGCGTCCTGACGCTCGACTACACCGCCGCCGCCTACGGCTACCTCCCCCTGCGCGCCTTCCTCGACCGAAACTACCTCGTCGCCCTCGTCGGCTTCGGCTCCGTCATGACGGACGTCCTGACCGTCTGCGTCTCATCCTTCTCCGTCAACGGCAGGGAGTTTGTCCAACCAGGTGGTCCGAGCAACAGTGTCGACGGGGGAGGAGGAGGAGGAGGAGGAGGAGGCCAGACGGAAACGTTCCGGTCCTTCTGGATCTCCTTCGGGGTCGCCAGCTTCATCCTCCTCTTCCTGATGGCGTCGGCGTCGCTCGTCTACGGGCGTCGTCGACACCCGTTCCTCCCGCGAGAACCGTCGACGATCGCTTCGGTGCTCGCTTTCATCCACCAGTCGAAGATGCTGTACGACTTTGTCGACACGGAGACGATGGGCAAGGAGGCGATGGCGGAGCACCTGCGGGGTAAGGGCAAGCGGTATGGCCTGGGCTGGTTCCGGGGCCGGGATGGCGAGGATCACTGTGGGGTGGACGAGGAGGAGTTGACTTCGGATTACAAGCACGGGGTGCCGTA
>JAABUU010002231.1_pt1 | contig 28280 bp, 38 predicted proteins | sample 5559301 | NCBI WGS metagenome assembly JAABUU01 (sample SAMN10711884, study PRJNA513360) | rock metagenome | isolation source: Antarctica rocks | place: Antarctica: Victoria Land, Richard Nunatak white
GTGGACCATCTTGTGTGCTCAATTGCCACTTTTCTGATGCTTGGAATGATCTGACATCAAGCTCTGGCTCACTTTGCTTGCTGTTGCCCTGCAAGAGCCGCATCCCATGATAGATCAGCTCGCAAAGTCTCCGGCGCAGTCATTGATAGCACGTCCTTGCATTGGACTGGATGAGACTTTGGACGTGAAAGCGTGAAAGCAATGCATGGCAACTCTTCTGCTAAGATGACAACAGATGAAGTCATACATCAACAGTGACTGTAAGCAGCAGGTTGTGTAATTGCTTTGGACAATGCAGCAGGTATCAGAAAGTGGACGCCTGCCTGCCTCTGGTTTCCAAATGACAAAAAAGTGCTTGTGTCCTCCCACAAAAGCTCTCCTGTGAGCATGTGGCTGCAGTCTCAGTCCTGGTTTCCCACTGGCAGCAGATAGAGGCATCAATGCAGGACTCACCAGTGGCAGACAGAACAGAGACAGACATGTCAAACTCAGTGTCGCCCTTTTGTGTTTGACGCATCTTGGGAAGCAGTCGTTGTCTGCATAGCCAATAGATGTTGAGTTGTGATTAAAAGCAAGCAAAACCTCTTTTCAATCACTGGAACGCACCTATACATGAGAATTTCAGATTCCTGAATTGGCCTGTGCATGGTGGCTTTGTAGCGCGCAAGCACACCCCCAATGACACTGATGGGAAACGTAGGCAGACACATGCATGCCAGATTCATGCAAAACGTCTCTACTGCCGGGTACAGTATTGGTAGCCCTTTGCCCTCAGACAGCCCACACTTCTTTCTGTACTTTGCCAAGTTGTGAGCATTCACTGCCACGCTGTCACTGTTGATGGAAAGTTGAGGCATAGAGCCAGCAGACAGCAATCTGTTGGGAAGCTGTTTAGGTCTGAAGATCATAGACAGCAGTGCATGCACGTACAAGGGTTTCAGTGGAGGCAGTTTGCCTTGTAAGGTAGCACCATCTGTCAAAGTCTCTTTGCCGCGTCTGAAAAGCGCAACAACATACCCCAAGGCTAACAGCGAGCTATACAAGGATACAGTGCCGACGTAACCCATCATCGTTTCAGCTGTAGCGTGTACGTCTGTTTGTTTGATCTCAAGCTTTCATCTCCTCTGTTGCAGCCACGGGCGTATTGACACGGATTGCGATGTCGCACCTACCGAGGACGGTGGATTGTTCCATTTGCGGCCGGGGTTTTTTAGCAATTTGCACAGCACGTATTGCCACCTCGTTTTGCAGATCACAGCATGCACAGCATTGGGACCATAGCCTGCTCGAGCTGAGGATGCATGCTTGAGCTGAGGATGCATGCTTGAGCTGAGGATGCATGCTTGAGCTGAGGATGCATGCTTGAGCTGAGGATGCATTGCGCTGGATCTGTACCTTACCTACAACCATGCCCGCAATGATCGTCAGCATAAATATACTCCAGCACGCACATTCAAAACGTTACACTCGATCAGCGCCATCACTGGAAGTTTCCAACAATCATGATGTCACGTCTGTCGCGTACACTCATCATAATAAGTTGCAATCGCATCAGCTGGCAAAGTCAGCAGCTAGATTGCTAGATGCAACGCAATTTTCTTAGTTATGAATCCGAAGACAATGCAACGCAATTTGTGCATTCACGTCCATGTACCCCAGCAACAAAAACTCCAAGTGTTTCTATTCTATGCAACTTCAACCTATACTATCTGCCTACAACATGTGGACAGTCATCCATGCTCCTGCTGACTGGACTGACTCAAGAATCTCAAGTTGCTTCTCCATCGCTCTCAGCAGTGAGGTCAATAGACTCAACCGATTTGAGTGGGGGCGCAGGCTGGACTGGCTGCTGCTCAGGAGCAGCTTTGCCTGCTGGGGAAACTTGGCTGTCAGACGTAATGATAACAGCGCTGGCTAGGGCTTGCGTAGTAGGCACAGCTTGAGTTGGACTTTGAACAGGAGGTGCTAGCTGTACACCTGCAGGCCCTGTGCATTTGCATATTGTTGAACAGCATAATGCTTTTCAACAATATGGAGGAGACTTGAAAGCAAGCACATGCAAAGACTCATTGTTTGCAGCACCACACCGCAAACAGCTTGTAATTGCGCAAACATGCGACAGGAATACAGTTCATGGTGGTGTCCCATGATGCAGTTGCAAGTCATGGTACACCGCATGGTATGTGCTTCTGAAGCTGCATCGCCAAGCAGAAAACAGAGGGTATCATGGCGTACACTTACCTAGTGCAAGCTGCATACCAGCAGGTGCAGGCAGTCTTCCTGCAGATGGTGCCACCAAGCTTGCCAAGCTGCCGTTTGTCACAGCAGGTGATCCCTTTGCAGGGCTGTCTGTGTGGGGGCCACCGGAGGGGACCCTTGCCGGGCCACCTTTTGCTTTTCCAAAAGAGGCTGTGTCTAATGTGCTTGCAGCTGGCACAGGGAGCTGGGGACGCGCAGCAATGGCTTGGTCCTGCTGGACACGACCCTGGCCATGTAAGGCAGGCTGCAATTGAGCAGGGCGAGAAGGTGCGCCGGACATAGCCTGGGCAGCCGTCAGCTCATGAATCATTCTTGCGCACTGAGTGTCCATCTCCTACAAGCCAGTGCATACTTGAGACCAGCCATACCAGAGCAGCATCTGCTGAAAAGCCTTTGTCATCTTCAGGAACCCTTATGCATCTAACCCATATTTGCATGAACTAATGAAGCGCTCTTGAGTGAAGTACAAGCTGGTACGACAGAGCAGTGAGGAATGCAATGTGGGGTCCATGCAAGCAAGAGCACGGCTGAATTGGCGTGAAAGGCAACATCCGAGGGGAACAGCTGACCTGCATGCTATGCTGAAACTTTGCAGCAGCAACATTTCTGTCCTGATCTGACATGGTCTGCGGCTTGTTCTGGGACAGGGTAACTTGCACATCCAGCAGCTTACTGCACAGCCAGTTGTAGCTGCCCACCAGCTGCTTCCTATCATACATGCTCTGCAGCCACATCCACAACCTTTTAGCATTGTGTAACATGTGTGGACTTGTAAGATGGTGCTCAGCGCCTGGTGATCCCTGTCTCCAGAACAAGCATTGTGCAACATGTAGGCTTTGCTGACATAGATGGATAGCTATTTGGGACTCACAAACGTCATGTGCGTCTCTACATCGGGGAGATGTAACAGCTCTTCAAGTCCAAAACATGCCAAATCTTGTCTCAATGCTCAGTCAGTTTGAATGCATGGCATTTTGCACTGTGCAGCAGAGCAGACCGCATGACGGACAGGATGTCACCTGAGCAGTCAGCTGCACATGTCCTGCTGTTTGCAGCAGCTGCTCCAGGCTCAGAGGCTGCAGGTTGGGCTTGACCCCCAGCAGAAACTGTCTCAACCGCTTACTCTTCTCTTCATCTGACAGCAGGCGAAAGGCAGGATCAAGCGGTGAGGTAGCAGACTGGTGCAACCGACTAGGCTGATACCCTGCCTCCTGCACCTCACTGGACTGAGCTGCCACATGTTGCTGTGCCGGAATAGACACCTGACTGGACAAGTGCTGGAAGGGTTGATTGGACATGACAACCTGCTGTTGGGAGAGTGAGGGGGAGCGAGGAAGGGAAGGGGACCTGGGTAAGGAGGCGGTCCTGAGGGCAGCCTGCTGCTGGTGCATTGCCATCAGCAAGGGGGTGCCTGCCTTGTCAGGCCCACCTGCACAAAGCACAAACCAAAACATGATATATGCTGGGCGAGACAAGCTGCTCAAGGCATTGCAATGTCACATGATGCAGTGTGCTGCACACTTGCAATCTCTGATTCATCAACCTGCAATGACGATAATTTGCAGCTGATGACAAAAACCACTCTGGCATGGCGGGAATTGAGCAGCGCATGACAGCATACTGGCCAAAAAGGCCAATGCCATACAAAAGCAGCCAGTACAATGAAGCACAAATTTTGAGCAGCTGTGCATGCCTCTTACCGGGAGGCAGGCTCACTTGTCCCTGAACATGGAGAATTGGCTGAGACTGGGCATGCTTAGACTGGGCATGCTGAGCAGCACTGGCAAGAACAGCTGGCGGGCGTGGTTGCTGTCCTGCTGGCCCCTGTGAGGCTTGCCGCGACAGGGCAGACTGAACCTGCTGCTGTGCAGTCAACTGCCGCTGCTGCTGCTGCTGGAGCAGGTGCTGCTGCATGGTCTGCTGCTGCATGTTGTGCTGCTGCTGTAGCTGTTGCTGACGTAAGCCCTGTTGCTGCTGCTGCTGCCTCATGCGTTGCTGCTGCAGCTGCAGAGCAGTGCTTGCAGAGGCTTGGGCGCGTGCAGCCTGCTGCTGCTGTTGCTGCAGCTGAGCGGTCTGATGCTGCTGGCGCAGCAGTGAGGTATGATGCTGTCGCTGCTGTTGCTGCAGCACCAGTTGCTGCTGCTGTTGCCTTTGAGCCTCTGCCAGCTGCTGCTGCTGGATCAGCCGCTGCTGCTGGCGGAATTGGGACATTTGCACAGCCTGCTGTTGCCATGGACTGACACCAGGGGCAGAGGAAGAACCAGCCCCTGTCTGGACAACAGAGGTACCTCCAGGAGCAGGGGTGATCACAACTCCCCCAGTTGGTCGTGTGATGACTGTCTGCTGGCCAAGCATGACAGGACCAGATGAGCTTGACAGCAGCTTGGTGGAAGGGGCACTGAGGGTGACCCTGGTCTGGGGCTGTGCTGGGGCCGGGGCAGTTTGATGCGTCTGCTTGAGGGCAGTGCATAATGTGGAAGTGCGGCCCATCAGCCAATTGGTCATCTTGTTGAGCGCAACACGGTCTGACTGGGCAGAGCGGCTAGCATTGGCAGCAGCAACAGCAAGCGTGCTTGTCCTGCCTGCCTGCCCAGCAGGCACACCAGCAGCTAAGGTTCCGTTTTGGTACTTGGCTCGGCATGCTGAACAGCCCTTGATGGCCCAGCGGCATTTGGGGCAGCCTAAGCCAACCTGTGGCTTTGCTTGATGGCTGCTGCCTGCTTCAGCAGTGCTGGTCACTGTGGCAGTGCCTACAGCGCCGGCTTGAGCAGCTTCCGGCTGCGCCGCAGCAGTGCCAGCAGCATTCGTTCCAGCTGTTGGCTGTGCTGACTGCTGAGCCATGCTGACGCGACTCTCATGTGCAGACTGCGCTACAGCAGCTGGGGCAGACAGTGGTGCAGAATCAGAGGCAGGCATGACATCCTCAAGCTTAGCAGAAGGCTCAGCATGCAAATTGACTTCTGCCTTGGGTGCTTCCTCCTTCACAGCAGGCGCATTGTCCAGCTCAGATTTGGGCTCGGTTGCAGAGCCAGATGCTGACTCAAGCTTGACCCCCAACACCTGCGCTGCTAAGGCTTGCTGCGGCTGGCTGTCATTGCCAGCAGTCTTGGAGTCCACAGAAGCTGTAAGCAGCTTGGAATTTGTGTCCACAACTCTGGGCGTTGTCTCTTCTGTAGAGGGAAGCTGTGATTGCTGCTTGCCATCAGCATTGCTGTCGCCCTTCATTACCTTGTCAGCAGACTTGGACCTGGGCTCCTGGTCTTTTAGCAGATCCTCACTTGCAACCTGCATTGCCCATCCCTCCTTCCCAGCTGCTGCTGCTGATGTCGAGGCAGGCTCTGCTTGGCTGGATGCTTTGAGGGCTTCAGCAGAGATTGCCTGACTGCCTGCTGCAGCCGTGCCTTGATCAGCAGCAGCGTCAGCGGTCAAATCAATGGCTTGCTGATGGCCAGCTGGCAGTGCCTTTTCATTTTCAGCTGGCAAAGAAGCAGGTGTGGCGGCAGGACCTTCAGCAAGACCTTGAGCTGGGGTAGTAGCAATGGAGTGGTTGTTAGTGCCTGCTGCTTGAGGTGGTGGCTGCACAGGAGGCATGTACAGCTCCTGTCTGAGGACGGGCTCAATGCCTAGCAAGCTGTCCTTCAGTATGACTTGCCACTGAGCCCAGCCATGCTTCAACACTCCATACAGCAGCTTCTTGTCATGCTCAGCTTGCCAGAACTGCACACATGAACCACCAGTGAGCTAGACAGCATTAGAGAGGCATTCGTGACCATTGGTCCTTGATGTGCATGGCTGATGACAGGCACTGTTCAAAGCGACCGTGTTAGATAATGTGACACTCACAGTAGCCAGAGGGAGGACAGTGCTGCAACTAACTTTGAATGCTGAGTTTTTCATGCTAAATGTACCTTGAAGGGGCGCAGGGTGGGGGCATGCAATGGCCCCAGGCTGAAAGCAGGGTCAGGGTCTGCCATCTGTTTCAGAAGTGTGTGCCGTATCAAGTGCAGGGTCCCTAAACGGTCCAGCACCTGCACAGTCAGCTCAAATCAATGTCACGCTGCACCACACACTCAGCTCTCGATGCTATACTCCTGAAGTGCAATTCAATGACAGGTTTCTGGGAGAGATGCTGAGCTACAGAGGAATGCCCTGACAACTAATTCATCAACTCTGTCTCTGCAGTCATGAACTCCAGTTCAAGGGCATGCTTGAATGGCAAACCGACTAGCTTTGCTCATAGGCTCAATGAACACACTATTGGGTAGACTTTGCTTGCGTGACCAAATCATCAGACGGCTTGGTGTGCATGCTACCTTGTTGAGCTCGTAGCTCTGCAGGATCTCCTTCTTCAAGATGCCATCTGCAAAGTGGGGCTTGCCATTGGCTGCCTCTGATAGCTGAGCCATGACCAGCTCGGCGTATCTGCAGGTTTGCTCCAAGGCCAGAGGTGGCCACCTGCCTGTCATCTGGCGGTGAATGTGACTCCAGTCAAACTTGCCTCCTGTCAACTGCTGCCCCAGCCCAAATTGCATCAGCACCTGCAACAACGCCTTCAGCACCTCCGAAACATGCCTAGCGTGTCTGCTGAATCAGAATCAGCAAGCACAGACAGGGCAAGCAGGCGGCACGGATAACAACAGAGTGTGGCAAGGAATGAAGGGCTGCTGTGTGTCACTTGTGTATAAAAGCAGAGGCGCTTGGCTGCAGGCGGAGACAGCATCAAATGTTGGGGAAGGCAGGCGGACAGTCACAGCAGCACAGGGGCATGTACCTTCATGAACAAGGCACGCTGTGCGTTGCTAAAGCCCAGGACCCTGTAGTTGGAGTTCAACCCACTTGTGAAAGGGTGCCTGCCCGCCAGGCTGGCCTGCCGCTCCTGTGCCACTGCCTGAACCTCTTTTGACTCTGCCTCTGTCAGGGTGTAGTTATCACTCTTGAGCTTCTGCAGCATACGCGCCATACTCAGGGAGATGTCTCTGCTTTACTACTGCCACAGCCAAGCATGCAATGCAGTACAGCAACTCAGCTGATTCCACCTGTCCAGCTTCTGGACTGAACAATGCTATGCAAAGTGACAAGTGGCAACACATCATCAGAGGTGAAATATGGATTTCCATCTTGCTACATGAAAATTGTGCTGCATAGCCTGCTTGGCCAGTTTGAGTTTGAGACAAACAGCCGCTCTGACCTTCAACGCAGGCTTGTCAATGCCTGCTTCATCGCCAGACTCCTGGTCAGAGTCTTCACTCTGAGCAGAGTAGTCACTCATGTCATCTCTGCCCTTGGCATTCTTCTCATCATAGTTCACCTGCAACACACCTCAGTAAATTAGAGCAGAGATTTAGCAACAGACTGCACAACAGAGAGGCTCAACTGCAGACGCAGCTCATCTTCTTCACCTAGTATAATCAATATATGTAGCAACAAAATATTCTGGGTGCATCCTGCAGCAGGCATAACTCAAAAGCTGAGTGAGAGGTGCACACATGGCTGTGAGCAGCATGCCTATCGCTAAAAGGTGGGATGTTCACGTAGATTTCTGGCTGGTTCCAAGACAGGTGGTAGCTGACCTTGCGTCTTTCACGCTTGCCCTTGCCAAGAGCAGCCATTTGGATTTGTTGCAGGTCCTGGTAGCCATTCTTCAGCAGCTCGTCCCAAAAGGCTTCTGCAGGCTGCTGTGGTCCTGAAGCCTGCCCTTCCAGGAGGGCAGCCTCCTCATCCTTTGCCTTCTCTCCTAAAGGCAGTATGCGCATTCACAAGGAGACACTGCGCCTTGAAGATCGGCCAACCCCTCATGCAGCTTATAGTGGATGCGGTCCCAATGTGTGCATCTGTCAACTGGCATGTGGAGAACGCAGCAATGACAACCTGTGGTGTCTGCTTTCTGTGCTGTAATAAAGGTTGGTGAAAAAATTGAAGTGTTGCTGACAGCACTGAGCTGGACAAGGACAGTCAGTGCAGTACCATCGGCTGTGACGTTCACCTTTGTCAGGAGAGTCTATGATCTCAAAGTTGGCTACCTTGAAGCCCTTCACAAAGTCATCCTCCTTCTCATCGCTCTTGTCTTCATCTGCATTTGCCAGATCGGACCTGCAGCCAACACAGCATGTTGAACTTGGTCGTGTTTGCTTGCCCTAAAAAGGTAAAATGTTTTCCACGCTCCATAGTTCAAAACCTTAGCAGGGTGCAACAGGGCCATACCTGTGACGACTGCGCTTCTTGATGCATCACTCAATGCTGTCCACTTGTCATATTACTTGTCAAATGCTTGCACAGGCCTCCTGGGCAAAAGGAAGCCCACGAACACCAAATAGAAAAGACCTAGGCACCAAATCACAATCTTGCAGCGCACCTGTCAAGGAGGCGCTCAATGGCAGCATTGTCATAAACGATACGCTGGCCAGCTTGGCCGCCAGTCCTGCCTTCTGCCTGCTCACGCTCACTCAGGCGGATGAGCTTGTCTGCCTTGTCTGCAATGGCCTTGTTGGCCAGGCCTGCACTGCCTTCTGCCTCGTCGCCGCCCTCTTTTAGATCTGCAGTACAAAGATGGAGTCGGGGTGTCCAGAGCAAAAGTTGCTCTTTGTTCAGCATCACAGCACCACCAGACAAGATGTCCAGTACGTCAGCCTCTGTACAAGTCAGTGCAATCACAGCATTGAACAGGGGTGCAGAAAAGCACACCTTGCTTGGTGCTACAGGCAAGCTGATGTAGCTGGCATTGCCTTTGAATACTACAGTCTATGGACATAGGCTGTGCCATGTTGTTGACAGCAAGCAGGGACTGTCATGACATAGTGCAAGACAGGGTTGTTAATGGCAATCACCTGTGATAGCATCTTGCTGTGCTTTCTGACTGGCAGCTACTGCATCTGCAAACAGCTCAGCAGCTCCATATCTCAAGATGTCATCCAGCTCATCCTGCATTAGGAAACACAAGCATTGTGTAGCATCTACAGCAACATAGCCAGACCGGTTTGATGGCACAGACAACTGAGTTGTTTCAAGAGGTGGGTCAAAGCTGATGAGCCTTGGCTCTGTACCACCATCATTGCCCATGAATCACAATCATGACTAGCAAAAACACCTGTCTGCTGAACACCAGATGTGTCATGAGGGAAGTGACATTGCAGCAAATTAGCAAAGGCGTTGCGCCTTTGAGCAAGGCTGACAATCACCTGCTTGAGATCTGCTGCAGTGTTCATCTTGTGCACGACCAGGTGCTCTAGCATCATCTTCTTCTTGGTCTGCTGCATCATACGCTCCTCAATAGTCAGCCTGGTCACTAGCCTGCAGACGCCAGATCTCTCTACATCATCTTCTGAAGGTGACACGAGCCCTTGTGTTCACAAGCCCAGGTTGTTCACATGCCAGGAACAAGGTGCAGTCATGTAAGGGGTCATGTGCAAAGCAATATGTGGTGCAGCCAACCTGTAGATCATGACAGGCTTGAGCTGACCCAGCCTGTGTGCCCTAGCTTGTGCTTGCAGATCATTGTGTGGGTTCCAGTCGCTGTCGTAGATGATGACAGTGTCAGCACTTGCCAGATTGATGCCCAGACCCCCTGCCTTGGTGGACAGCAGGAACACAAAGTTGTCAGCCGGCCGTCTGTTGAATTGGTCAATGCGTGACTGCCTGTCTGTGCCGCCCACACTGCCATCGATGCGCTGGTAGCCCCATTGCCGAGCTGCTAGCCACTCCTCCAAAAGGTCCAGCAGAGTGGTGAACTGACTGTAGATGAGTACTCTGTGACCCCTCTCCTTCATGCGCTCCAGCATGCTATCTATGAGGGCTAGCTTGCCACTAGCCTGCACTAGTTGTTGCAGGAACTGCTTGGGATCCTGTGTCACAGGCCATTCCTGTTCGTCAATCAGGAAGGGGTGGTTGCAGCACTTGCGCAGCTCCATCATGACAGACTTCAGCCTGCCAGTCTGCTTGCCTACATGTTCAGGAGCACCCATCAGTTGATGCTCGCTTGCAATGTGCATACAGCTTGACAGAGACATGCTGTGCTGTGACAGCATTGGCCATAGTTGTCTGCAGCCACTTTCTGCAAGATTTCAAGCAGGATTGATGCTGACGTGGCCTGAAGTCAAAAGTCTTTTTTGCTTCAGAGTGAACATGCTGGCAATGGCCTGGACACATGGGTCACAGAGCCAGGTCAGGTATAGTTACGGGTGACTCGGCAAAGCTACAGGAGGTCACCATTGGTGAGGTTGGGGAAGTTTTTAGTGAGGATGCCTCTGTACCAGTCCTTCTGCAGAGGAGACAGCTCCACACGTACAATCTGCTCCTTCTTGGGTGGCAGCTGCTTCAGCACATCCTTCTTCAGCCGCCGCAGCAGGTGAGGGGACAGCAACTCATGCAGCTTTGCTATCTACATGCAAACGCACAAGCACCATCACTCAAGAGGTTGTCTCAAGGTGGCTGTAGACGACATCCAATGCTTGTACTTGCCATACAGCTACCATATGATGAGCAGAAGAGACTGCATATTGCGCTAACTGGTGATGGCATTGCCTTTGCGAAGCTGTTGCTGCCAAAACATGACCACACAGACGAGCGCACACCAAGCAGCAGCAAAGCATTAGAGGTGGTGAGCAGCGATTTTGTAAGTAAGGCATACCTGATCCCCATGGCTGAGGTCTGAGAAGTCTGCCTCGAAGTCTTCGAGGCTCTGGAACTTGCTGGCATCCAGGAAGTGCAGCAACATCCACAGCTCTGATAAGTTGTTTTGCAGGGGCGTTCCTGTCAGTAATGTGCGCTGCCTAGTCTTGAAGTTGTGCAACTGCTGAAACAGCTTACTCTGCTGATTTTTCAACCTGTGCATGATCAGCTGCAGGTCAGATTTGCTCTGAAGCTGAAAGCAAGATCCAACAATCTACATGATGTACACAACCTTTGCATTGAGCAGGGTTATCCAGTGCCATCTTTCGCATGCACCTCAGCATATGGACATGTGATGCCATTTGTGATGAGCTAGTTTGGCAGCAAGAACTGTTATTCAGATGAGCTACTTGCTTTTGCTCGGCCCATCAGCACTATAGTTTGCCTCAACAAAAGGAAGACAGAGCTTGAGGGGCAGAGCAGAGCCAGAATGGAAACAGATCACACCTGTGACCTTCATCCACAATCAGAGTCTCGTACTCCAGGCTGCCAAGAGTGCCAGTCTCAGAGCCAACCATCTCATAGGTGGTCAGCAGCACATGAAACTTCACACGCGCCTGCACACACACGCTCTAGTGCTGGCCCTGCATCTTTGATTGCTGTACATCTGGGTTCTGTGTTGCTAGCAGAAGCACTCTGACTGCTTCAATGGGATGCACAGTAAGCAGTTGCCTGGTGTGGAAGTCTCCCGCTGAGCAAGACCATGAGCTGTTGACGCAAGTTGACCTCAAGCAAGCCCTAAGTGCTGTACATGGCTGCAGGATCGGCTGCTGTGTATACTGACCTGCAACTCAGCATGTCTGCTGTGTGCTTTTGCCTTCCCTTTGACTTGACTTGGATCAGCGTACAGCTCATGTGTTTTGATCACAGTTCTGCCCGCCTGGTTGCCAATGAACGGGACCACGTTCAGCTGCGGTGCCCACAGGGCAAATTCACGCTCCCAGTTGGGAAATGTGGACAATGGTACAACCACTAGATGTGGTTTCTGGACCTGCTCTTCCTCCCTGTACATATTTATACCACACATAATTGAAGCAGCATGGACTGGGAGCCAGACTTCCTTTGGGATGCGCCATGCTGTACTGTTCACCTGTTGTCAAAAGCTCTGGCTGTTTGGTCCAGCAACCAATTCCCAAGGGCTGTCAATAGTCAACAGACCAGTCCCTATGAAACAACATGCACATACCATAAACACAAAGCAGAAGCAGGCCAGATGACAGGAATGTGGTGCGCATGCATGCTTTGGACAGGCAGCAGGTCCCTTGTGTGACAAGCAGAAGGTGCAGTGAAGGGTGTGAACCCCACTTGAGCGCAGCCAGGAAGGCAATGGACTGGATGGTCTTGCCAAGGCCCATCTCATCAGCAAGGATGACATGTTTGCGCTGCTCCCAAGCAAAGTAGAGCCAGTTGAGGCCCTCCAGCTGGTAAGGGTGAAGGCTGCCCCCGCCTGCTAGGAAGCCTGGACTCTCACCATACTTGCGTCTGCCAACCTTGCGCCCTGCAGCCGACCTCCTGTTGTCTGCTTGGGACGTGCTTGCCTGCACGTGCATGTAGCCATGTTGACCTGCTCAAGAGCACAAAACATGGAGAAGCACAACAGGGAGAAAGACAAGGAGCTCACAGATGTTCATGAACCAGAAGAAGCCAGAAGCAAATGCTGATGCCTGCACCTTATACTATGCTGCATTTTCAAGCAGTGCATCGCTCTGTACGCACAGCTACAGGCAATCATCAAGTGTGACCCAGGCACAGCAAGTGGCAACATGATGGTTGCAGTGCAAACTTCGAGAAGAAAGCTCTGCTCAAATGCAACTGCACCTGGGCATGTGACCTTTTTCTGTGATCCAGCTCATTTGCAATTGGGTGCTGGTCCTGAAAGCGAGCCAGCTCTGCTGTGAACTTTGGCAGGAGATCAGCAGGACTTTCCCAGGTAGACTCATCATAGCCAAGACCCTTCCACTTCACTAAATACTGCACATTGCCTGCACCTCATCTCACAGTCTGCCGGCGCATAGCATGATTCTAGATTGTGCACAGTGCATGTTCAGCACACCAGGCTGCACTGTTGCAGCAGTCAACACGAAGCAGTATGACTGCTGGCAGCATGTTGCTGATTGTGTAGTGGAAGCGCATAAATCACCAGCAAAACTGACACAGCTGTCTCACAAGCTGTCGATGCCAGCTGCAACAAAGCCCTCCAAATGTCTGATTCATGCAGCGTGCATGACATGCATTTGGAAGTGGGCTATGCCAGTCCCTCTCACCTTTCTTTTCCTGTTGTGAAATGACTCTGTCCACAAGCACCCACAATGGGTCAATCCCATTCACCATATCACCAACTTCCTGATCTTTCAGCTTCCCAGAAGTTGCTACCTGAGCACAGCATCCAACTGGCATGGCCACACAGAGAGGCATTGCATGTGCAGCATCAACTCTGTCTGCAGTCCTGCTTCTGCAGATGCATGTCTGGTCAGCAGAAGAAGTAGTTGGCGCTGATGACTAATGATGCCACACCTGACTTGGTGCCTGGTATATACTGGACAAGGAGACTACCTGAGGCATGCCATACACACTCCTCTGATAGTGCTTGAACCTCATATTCAAGCCGGTTGAGTACTTGGCAACCTTCACCACATCATCATGCTTCACCCATGAGCAATGTATGAATGACTTGCCCTTCCACTTGACAAAGTACTCCTTGACGCTTGTCAACCCTTTGCCCTTGTCTTTACTGTCTTGCTCTGGTGATCCCATCTGCTTCTGTCCTGCAGCAGCTAACGCTGATGAGGTGCTAACTGACAGCTGCTGTGCCTCAGAGGTCTTTGTAAGGTCTGCTGATGTCCCAGCACTCCGTGCATTGTCCATTGATGACTTCGATGCATCCTTCCTGCCCTGGTCTGCATCTTGCTGTGCACTAAACATCTGCCCATCTTGTGGCGGCGAGCTGGCCTCCAGTTCTGAAGCGATTGCTCTCTTATGCCCATCAGAGTAGGCTGACTGTGACTGGTTGGCAGACTGTGAATGGCTGACCGACTGTGACTGGGCATCTTCTGTTGAGTTAGACGTGTGCAGCTGCTGCACCGATGCCATCTTTGGCTTCTTGCTAGCCATTGGCAATTTGCCGGATGTGGCTTTGCGCTTCTTGACTTGCGCAGCTGAGTCTGCTGCCGCTTGCTGTGTAATTGCCTCTTCAGCCCTTTCAACTTCCAAATCCTGCAGTTGTGCCTTCTTGAGCTGTGATCAGGCATGCAGCTGGTGCTTTGATCTCAAACACCTTCTGAAAGACACGATAGAAGCTGCACTGCAGCTACTGTCAAACTGTGCATGCCAACTGGCAAAATGTCTGGAAGGACATGTGAGCTCTTCATATCTGTCACTTGCACGTCATGATGAATGCAGTCATTGAACAGCAACAAAATATCAGTGCCACAAGCGAGGCTGCAGCTGCGCAACTTGCTGTCAGGTACAAGTCAATATAATGGGATAATGTGTTTTTGCAATGCAATGTGAGGTGCTCACTGATCAATATCATCAACAGAAGAGCATACCACCAGTCTGGTCCTGAATGCCAAAAACTTTTCAACATGTTCAAGGCACAGAATTTTCTGGCAATGAATACAGAACCAATCTCCAGAAGGAATAGCTTTGAGTGGAGGCTTCAAGCAGTAAAGGTGGTAGACGCGTGGACACAGCTCACAGCACAAGAGCTTGTCGGAGTCTTTTTTTGAGCCACATGAGCTGCAGCACTCATCATTCTGCAAAGCAGTCCATGCTTGGCACTTATGCACTGAGCCTAGCAGAGCTACAGGCACACAAGTGGTCGTGACTACCAAGACAAGCATATGCTGCAAATAACCAGGACAGACTGGAAGCAGAGCAAGCACCAAAGCATAATGTGAGCTCAAGATTGGCCGTACATTGTCCTGGACTTGATATTCTGTATCCTCTTCCTGGGAGCTCGACTCCGACAAACTGTCTTGAGCTGATTGTTCGCTGCATTGACCGGCATTGTCAGTCCCACTTGAGCTTTTCGGAGGGCCAGTAGCTTTGACACGTAGCCGTGGCTCAGAATCATCATCCTGCACGTTTGTAATTGTCATGAAACTTGGTGGTATGCACAGTGCGTGCAGATGTCGCTGTGTGAACGAAGGATCGTACCTGAGACTCCTCTTCTGCCGAGCTGGCGTCGCTGGATTCATCCGTGCCGTTGACCTCGGCGAGATTGCCGTACAGCGAACGACGCGACCGGGCAGGTCGCATAGGTCAGTTGCTCCGACAGCTGCGTCGACTGACCTCAAAATACTGACTCAGAGAATGCTTACTGAGCCGGTTCTGCCAAACCTGGGGTTGGCCCAAATTGATGCAAGGCGTCTAAAGTACTAGGCAATCAAATTCACAAAGCATTTAGCTTCCTTGTATACAACACGTGCGTAAAGTACAGACGATACAAGTGTTAAAGCTGTCAGCAGCAAAATTGACAAATTTAATTGCAACCCTCAATGCATCAAACTTACACACAAACTCATCAGCAATTGCAAGTGAGCCTGACCTATACTCAAACACAACAAGCAATGGAGTCAATTGATACTTTACCAGGTGCCATAGTTGCTGATGCATATTTAGTGCAAGATTGTCAGCTGCACAGTAGGTCAAATGTCTATCAAGCAAGTGCAGGAGATCTCTCAAGCAGCGCAGCACCTGCAACTTGCTGAGATGCCGCATCAGATGCCTTGACCATATTCTGCTGATATGATGTGATGTGGTGTCGATATGAGAGCATGCAATGTTGACTCACATTTTCTATGCCCTTTCACATGAACTTTTTGCTGATAATGTACCTGTTGCTTCTGCTTATTTAGCTTGATGCTCTGTTATGCAGTGCAATTTCGAGAATCTGCCTTGGAATATACATGCTGTCAGACCTCGCTATGGGCTCTGCCAATCAATGCATGCTTGGGGACCAGTTAATCTCTCAAGCAGTGTGGTTTGGGTCAAAGCTGACAACCTGTTGACATGAAGACCGGAAAGATCTACAAATACATTAGAATATATGAATGACGTCAGACATGTCATACGCTTCGTGACTGAAATGGCATTGGACTTTGTGCATGCTTCAATGAGTTCACGAGCTCTGGATCAACAGGATCAACTTCTTCTAAGGCTTTCCTTTTATGTCACAGGAAGCTTTTGCTTCCTTAGCCAGATGCACAATGCACAGCACAAGAAGCCATCAAACAAGCTGCTGACAGAGCAGATAGCGCCGGGGCCTGGACAGTGCACGGGCATAGCCCTCACTTTCACTCTGCTCTCGATGAAAACCACAGCGGTTGCAATATAAGTGCATAGCCGCGTGATTGTCCTGTGCTACATGCACGTACAGGCGTTCAACACCTGCAGGCAGCATGCCTGGCTTGCAATACTGTGCTCCACCTGAAGCACATTTCTGCAGCATCTCAAAGCTGTCCAAATCACCTTGCTTGATGGCATCTTCAGCAGCAATTTGTATCATCTTAGCTGCAACTCCCTGTAGAGCAAACCTCGTAACTGAGGGCTGAAACATGCCAATTGGCAGTGCCAAGACATATGTCATATCTGCTGCAAGAACACAAAAATTGTGAAGCCGCTTACCTGCCTCTGTGTCGCTTTTGCAGTACAGACGTTTGAGAGATATGCCCTCTGCAGCATGGAAGATTGCTGTGGTAGATGCCCAATCAGCTCCTCTGATGGCAGTTTCAGCCCTACAGTGATAACATGACTCGCAACTTCCTTGCTCAGAGAGAGTGACCCAGTCAGATATGGTCCTACTCCCGGCATCACAGATGACATGTCATGTCAAAGTCAAATTGCCTCGAGCATAGCACACCTTGATTCAAATCAAGAGTTCCAACAACCTGCTGAGATCTTGCACTGTCTTGCGCTGGCAATCTAGTGGACGGCTCCAGGTACCCTGCATCAGCTGTGGTACTGGGACCGCTTTCATCATTATCCACAGTGGCAATGTAACAAGACACTGCCAAGTCCTGGCAGCATGTGCAGCATGACCTTGATTATGCACAAGTACTCTGTCTTGGCTGCAAAGCTCTAAATGTATGCGTCCAGAGCCTGACATCCAGAGGTGCACTGTCCAGATCACTGCTCACTGTGCAGCTTGTCATGCATTACCTTGTAGTCGGTGTCCTTTCCTGACACTTTGGCTTCAATTGCTGCCCATTCTGCATCTCCTTTCATGCGCTGATGAATCTGCAAAGCCAGCCAAGACATTGGCAAGTGTAGTAAAGATTCCATGTCCAGTCTTGGGCAAAGCAGGGCAGGGGTGCTTTTGGCAGAAGCCACTTACCCTGGCTGCATACTGAGACCTATCAGGAGAGTATTTGTAGAAGCTTGCTGCTCTCAGAAAGGCAGCAGCTCGGAAGTCAGCTGTTTCTGTTGCTCTTCGAATTTGAACATGAGCGAATGCCTGTGGGACCAGCTTAGACGTTACATATCACATAATCGACGTTCAAAGTGGCAGCAAAAGTTACCTGGCATCGGGTTGGATCGCTCACTTTACCTTGCCGGCCAGGTCCGACTGTCACGGAGTGCAAACAATGCTTGACTGCCATAGCTTTCGCCAATGGCGTTACCAGCTACGATCCATAAAATTGGATAAGGCAGGACAAGCTCTCAACAGCTGCGTGCGGTGTCTGACGACACAACTAAGCGACCTCAGGGCGTGCCACAATGATCGCAAGAATGGTAAGGTCGACGGTGCAAGACAATCAGCATTGCGCGACCATGCGTTGGGGCCATTGCGCGGCTGTGCTTGGCGATTAACTTGCTCACGCTGCGCTCGTGCTGCGCTGCTGTGACTAATTGTTATACGGCTCAACTTAGGTCAACAAGTCAATTGCTGTTTGTTGGCAGCTGCGCAACGAGCTTCGACGATCCCTACTTGAGCACGGCCAGAATGCTGTGCCCCACGCACATGCTGCAAACTGCACAGTGGGCCTCAGAGCTGCCTTGCAGCAGGGCAAACGACAGAATGCCTTGTCAACCTTCCAGCAGCGGCAGAAAACATGCACCATTGTCAAAGTGCGGAGCTGCACAATCTGTTACAGAAGCAGCTCCGGTCGCCGTATCCGGCAAGAACTTCATCAGGTCTCACCTGCTAAATATGGAGCCATACACTCCCATCCTACCGTTTGAAATTCTGTCCAAGCAGATGGGAATGGACCCGCACGACATAGTAAAGCTAGACGCAAATGAGAACCCGTATGGTCCACCTCCAGAGGTTCTTGAGGCACTGGGCAACATGCAGTTTCCCAACATCTACCCAGATCCTGAAACCAGGCGCTTACGAGCGGCATTGTCCAAGCTAAATAATATACCCATGGAGAACCTATTGGTAGGTCAATCCCTAGTCTAAGTGCAATGCTATGCTGCTTGCCTGGCTTGTGCGCTAGTCAGCTTTTAGGAGATATGCTGATTGTTCATGTAGTACATGAGGTAATTGTGCAGGAGTTGCCTGATAAAACTTTGAAACGTTTGATGTAATGGGAACGAGAAGTATTGTGCAGGTGGGCTGTGGCGCAGATGAGTTGATAGACTTGCTCATGCGATGTGTGCTTGATCCTGGTGATAGCATATTAGACTGTCCGCCCACCTTCACAATGTACAAGTTTGACGCTGCTGTCAATGACGCAAAAGTGATCACAGTGCTCAGAAATGACGATTTCAGCATTGATGTGCAAGGTAAGCTTTAGCCCTCCATCCATACCTGTCACTTGCATAAGGGCTGATGTAACCAGGCATTGACATGCCTGTCTGCATTGCAGGCATAACAGCAGCAGTCCAGCAGTACAGCCCAAAGATTGTGTTTTTGACATCTCCAAACAATCCAGATGGCAGTCTGATACAAGAGGCAGAGCTGAAAGCTATTTTGCAGCTACCTGTCCTGGTGGTACTGGATGAGGCTTACATAGAGTTTGCCAATGAACCATCCAGAATCAAGTGGGTCCAGGATTATGACAACCTTGTGGTTCTCAGAACTTTCAGCAAGAGTGCAGCTCTGGCAGGCATCCGCGTTGGATTTGGCGGCTTCCCCTTAGGCATGATAGACTTCTTGTGGAGAGCAAAGCAACCGTACAATGTGTCTGCTGCTTCAGAGATAGCAGCATGTGCTGCTCTTAGCAACATGGCTTACCTGCTGGTAAGCTCAGCACAAGCAACACCACACCAAACCTTTGTGGATTTATGTTTGGTGCGACGTTGAGATGTCTCATACATACAGCATGGCAGAGCTTCCGTTGCTGCACTGTGCGTTGTGGATCACTGCACGTGCTGTCAAGCCCTGTGCTGGCAGAAACATACAAGGATAGTGTGCCTATTCAGGATGTGCGGGAGAAGCTTGTCAATGAAAGACAGCGCATGATGACAGATTTATCGAGCATCTCATTCCTGCAACCTTTCCCATCCTGTGCTAATTTCATACTTTGCAATGTGACCAATGGTTATGATGCCAAAGCAGTCAAGGTGGGCCTGGCAAAGCAAGGGATCATGGTTCGCCACTATGCCCAACGCCATTTGGCTGGCTTCATCAGAATCTCAGTTGGGAAACCTGAGCAAACAGACAAGCTTATGTCAGCTCTCAGGCAGCTGTGACCGTTGCCTGATGACACCTTTTACAGTCTTGCAGTGGCATGATTGCTGCATTGTGAGACAGCTCAGGCAATTTTGGCTGGTAGCCCTAGGTGCATTCAACTCTTGAATGTTTTGTGCTCAGTTTGCGTGCCTTTTTGACAACAACGTGCATTGCCTTGCACACATGGTTCGTAATCTTATGTTACATGTTGCTGCACGCATCGTCATGGTGGCTTGAAGACACATATGGCACAGCACCACCTGGTTGGTAGCTTCACATGCTGCACAAGGCAGTGTGTGACATTGCTGCCGGTTGCTTACTCAAGGCATGAGATGCAATGAAAGCTATTTGCCCAATTTTCTTGAAATCAGCTTGCAGCATGATTTGGGTAGAGTGATTTGCGGATACACAACAGTGACAGTACGCATTGAAACATCACAGACTTGTGACAATGGTACGACAGTAATTTTTGAATCCAAGACAAAATTGTAAGACACAGCATAAAACAATTTGAGCTGTGGAATCTCGCATTTGAGCCAATGGTAACATTCTAATGGAGACAGGCTAAGAAGCGTGAGAACTTGCACGACCATAGTGCCTGTACGAGAGGCATGTGGCATGCCTGGAGGCCTCGAATTTGTCACAACATGTATGACACTTGCAGAAGCAACAAGGTCAATAAATGTTAGACAAGTACACATTTAATTGCATCCACCAATCAAATAGTGCAAATTGGCAATGCTGCAGTTCAGCTGTGCAAAATCATGTTTCTGGCTGCCACTGACTGCCAACATGTGTGCTGTTTGTAATGAGTGAGCGTCAGGAGTGCTGGTCTGCAGACGGCTATGGTCAACTACACTAGCTCTATTGTGGCCATTTCTGCTGCATCGCCCCTCCGCAACTGGGCTTCTGTAGTGATACGGGTGTAACCTCCTGGGCGGTCACTGTACCTTTGGGGTACTTGAGCAAAGAGAGAAGTGACTATGGCTTTGTCATATATATACGCAAGTGCCTGCAGAGAGGAAGCGCTACTGTTGGCAGAAGTTGCTGTCTGCACACGACTGTTAGGCAGCATCGCCACAACACTTTTTAAAATCACAGAGTACACAATCACATGCTTACCTGCCGCCGTGCATGCAAGGTACCATTCTTTGCCAGTGTGATCATTTTGTCAACGGGTTTTCGCATTGCCTTGGCCTTGACCTATACAGACAACAAGCAAGATATACTGCAAGCGCAATTTGCCGTTGTGATGCCTCACAAAAGAGCAGCATGAAAAAAGCTCATGCAAAGTAACTTGTTGTCTGGTTTCCTGACAAGGATACCTTGGTTGTTTTGATCTTGCCATGACGCAAAAGCTCTGTGGTCAAAGACCTGAGTAATGCCTTTCGCTGATCGGCAGGTCGTCCCAGCTTTGCTTTCTTGTTGCCATGTCGCATAGCCGTCCACTTGCAGCCATTCTGTGGAAAGCTTAACAGGCTTGGTGCATAGCCTGAAGACACCGAGGTGGTAAGCACTAGAACACAGAATACACAAGTGACTGCAATGGCAATCTCGACAGCTCACTCTCTGATCTGAGCGGAAGCCGACCAGGTCTGCTGAAACCAGAGAAACATGGAACAGTGTGCGGTCGCTGAGCAACGCTGTGAAACGGTCTTATAGTGGGGAGAGAGCTCTGAAGACTAGTCATTGTAAAGCAGGACATTCTGCCAGTGACGACTCCAACTAGCGCTGACACAACTTGATCAAGTCAAGCCAGGCACTTTCGCTTTGCTGTGCGACCAGATAGGGCTGCTGTAGGGCGGGGCGGTTTGTTTGAGGGGCCTGCGAGGGGTTGAAATGCCCCACCCCACCAAAGCCAGCTGGCAAAGCCGGGCCGTATGAGCTGAGCAATACGCTCTAAGCCAGCATACAAGAACCAGTCAGCACTTCACGATACCCTTCATGCCGGCGCCAACTACCGGAGAAATCAAGGTCGTCTTGGCGTGACTTGTGCTACCAATAGTTTGACAAGACACTTGAGCCTAGAAGCGAGAGTTGTCGCAAGGTGGATGTTTCGGCATTCGCTGAGCAATAGCAGGTTGAGCTTTCGTATCGCTTCATTGCATCAGATGGCCTTGCAAACTTTGTGATTTCTCGACACGTATCTACATGGGCGCGTATCTATCAGCGCCAGTCACGAATAAGGAGTTTTTCGAGGGTTCTTCTCCTGATGTGATCTACGGCGGAGCCTCCATGCAGGTATGCCTGTTTGGGCGACCTGATGCCTCAGGGTTGCTGCACAAGACGTCTGCTTGGAGACTCATGATTCTTCTTGCCACCGTCAGCAATTGCGTGTGTATCCTGTAGGGGTGGCGAAGAACGATGGAAGACGCTCACATCGCTACGATAGAACTTGGGGGAGCACCAGGCGCAGCCATGTTTGGTGTTTTCGATGGTCACGGCGGCAGGTGCCTTCACAGTCATTTGCTTCGACGTATTCTGCTTGTGCTATTGCAGCAGACCAAGTCTCACTGTAAGCTGGGTAGTCAAGCACTATTACACAGCAAGTGGGCTGACCTGCTTCATGCTGTCTGCAGTGAGGTGGCGAAGTTTTGCCAAGTGTACATGGCTGATGAGTTGACTAAGAGCCGCAACTACTCAGAGGGCAAGTTGCAGGAATCTCTGGTGGATGTTTTTCATCGGATGGATCTCCTGTTGCAAGATGAGAGATATCTCAGGGCCGCACTCTCGGCGTCAGAGGTTCCAGGCAACGAGCCTGGTGAAGGGGGCACAAACAGTGCTGGAACTCTTGAGAAAGTGCGACAGCTTCTGGAGCTGCACAGATCAAGGAAGGTCAGCAAACCAGGCGGTTCATCCTCAGCTGCCATAGAAGCAACCGCACCTGCTGTTGAGAGCACAGTCCCAGAGCCAGACGGTTCCAACCCACCAGCTGTGGCTCAGCTGCAGGCTGGCTGCACAGCTGTTGTGGCAGTTCTGCATGGCAATGACCTCTATGTTGCCAACGCTGGTGACTCCAGAGCTGTCCTGTGCCGAGGTGGTCAAGCATTTGCACTTTCAGAAGATCACAAGCCTGGTCAGGAGGGTGAAAGGTCCAGAATTATGGCAGCTGGCGGTTTCCTCAGTAATATTGGAGGTGTCACACGCGTCAATGGCAATCTGAACCTGTCTAGAGCCATAGGGGACTTGAAGTACAAAACCAATTCTGGATTGCCAGCCAACGAGCAGATCATCACAGCAGAGCCAGACGTAAAGCATGTTGTGCTCACGCACGACGACCCTTTTTTCCTGCTAGCCTGCGACGGAGTATGGGATGTAATGACCAATCAACAGGCCTGTGATTTTGTTTCCCAGAGGCTGCAACAAGACCGCGACCTGAAAATCATTTCCAGTGAGCTTTTGGACGCATGTCTAGCATCTAATCCTAGCGAGACCCAGGGCGTGGGATGTGACAACATGACAGCCATCATTGTCAAGCTGAGGCACTGAGGCTGCCTTGGCAATAGCTTACACTGCAATAGTGCAATCATCATAGGAGCAGTAGCTTGGTGTCAGATGGGTGCATAACTGCTCCTTTATGTTGCTGATGTGGCAACAGCATCTATTCAGGGAAGCCAGATGATAGCATAAGCACTTTCATTAATGAATATTCCCACATTGTCTAGTAAGATTCTTCATCCCTGTTTTTGCAGGATATGAGCTGCCAGTATTGAAACCAGTGGCGTGACAGTCACACCACTCATTCTGCTCAGACTGCTTTGCTGTAGGCCGCAGCAATGTATCTGCTATTATGTACACTGGGAAGCCAAGAATGGCTATGACTCTTTCATTGATGTACTTTCTGCTGTTGACTACCCCTGACCTTATGCCTTGACCAGTGCCATTCCGTTCCAAAACCAGTTTCACGATAACGGTTGCATTTGTGCTGCTTGAGCATCAGTCCACTGTGAAGAGCTGTTGCACTTTGACTATAATCTGCATGAAGTCTCCAACGGGACTCTTCAGACTTTCGGCAGTCTTGCCGAGATCCCCATCCGTAATGTGAGCTGTCAATGCATAGTTCTATGAGACACCAAGTCTGATGCTGCACATCATGACAGGTGGCTGCATATAACTCATTGCTGATGTCACTGACGAATTTGAACTATTTAGCTGTGGCATTGCTAAGAGACAGTCTCTGTGCTCAAGCTGTTACTGTCAGTGAGCAGCTGCACCACTGTACCATAGACCAAGAGACGTATACACACAGGTACTCTGTGCTGACTTCCGCATGCTCGATTCAAAATCCACCTTGCCACCTGCCTATGTGCTCTACCAGAATATGTGTCAAGCGCACTGCAAAGAAGCCCCATCTATCTGTATTAGGAATGTAAGCTGCTTGTATCAAACTCGAAGCTGCCAGACTCCAACAGAGGCGCCCACAAAACACTTCTGCTGGCAAACGAAGTTAACCAGCCTGCAAGAGTGGCATGGTGCCACGATAGCCAGTACTGGGGCAAGGCATGCGTACTTGCAACAGACAAGCTTTTCGTCATTTGTTGGCTCTCGAACAACCTGTCTTGCATCATGGCAGGCTTACAAGCTATCAAGAGTTATTCTGGACATGCAAAACAGCTGAAAGACATCTGCAGACACTGCAAACAGTATCAGGAGTGGATAATGTCAACCACGCCACTGCCTACCCTGCTAAGATAAAAAGTGCCAGATGCACAGCTTCCTCTCGAATCACATTGTGTCTGATCACATTCAACTACTCACCTATATGTCAACCTAGACTCAACTTTGTCATCCGAATCACGTCAGTACATTGGCTATCCAGGGTTGATTGAGCTAGCTGATGGAATATACAGGTAGGAAAAGAAAATGTACAAAAGCTCTGGCAGGTCAGGAAGGACGGTTGCTATGTTCAATATGTCACATGCTGCTCACACAATTCTGCGTCTCACCCTGCGCTGCAATCTGCTTGTGAAACCCTCTGCGACCTGATGTACTATTTGCCATGCCCCTGACCAGCTGTGCTCCCCTCAAAGACACAGCCAGTCACGGCAAATGACAGAACCCCCAAAACCAGTCCATAAACAGTTTGCAACTCTGATAACTCAGCACACATGGCTGCATGTGCCCTGGTTGGATGAGAGAAAGACTGCCTTGCTGCAGAGATACTTGCTTCAGGCAGATGGTGACGCAGACTTTTGCGGATTGAGCTCAGCATTGTTGCTGCTCTTGGCTCTCATCTCAGCAGCGAGCATCTTCCTCAGCACCGTGATGACCTGCAGCACATGGAAAGAGATGCCAGCAGATCTCATACACAGCATCTAATCAAATTTAATACTGATAAGGCTGACACATCCTGCACATCCAGGGACGGAGCTGAACCCTTTAACTTATCCTACCTGACCTGCATCGCAACAGGCCAGACACACATGATTGCAAAATAGCACCACAATGTCAGCGTATCACACTGGGAACCAGCAGTAGGGCCACGACACAACAGGAAACTTGAAAGTAGAAAAGCATACAAGAATATTCTTTACGCACAGACGAGAACATCGTGAAAGGGAAGTGTCCCCACAGATTGAGGCCACAGATTGTGGAGGGAGGGTGGGGAGGGGAGGGGGGTGTGACCTGTGCAAAGGTTGGGCGTGCAGCAGGGTCCTGGTCCCAGCATTGCTCCATGAGCATGATGTACTCAGAGTAGCCAGCAAAGCCTCCAGTGCCGGGCAGGTCCTCCGGTGCAGGCAGCTCAGGCCGCTGCGCCCCCTCAGTCACCAACGCCACAACCTGTCACCAGCAAGGAAACAAGATGACAAAGACAAAATGGATTGCATGTACTTTCCCTCAGCGCATGAACCCAGGAAACAACCAATATACACCTTTTGAACAGCTTGTGAAGAGAGTGTGTGAGGTGCTGCTTTGGTGAGTGATGTGGCATGTCTTATGCCAAATGGAGCTTGCAGACTGCGTAACAAGCAGGTGCGCTATCTTGAAAATGCAGTCTAAAATAATGCACTGTGCTGTCCACTGCGACGAAATAACACACTTTCTGCCCAGACACAGATTAACCACAGAGAGCAGTTGCAGATGCAGTTGTGAAGCAGTGCTGACAGGAGAATGTGATGTGAGTGCACACCTGCCAGGGGCCGCACTCGTGCCAGGGGATCTGCCATGTCAGGAATTCCCACATGATCACTCCAAAACTGTACACATCACTGCTGAAGGTGTAGCCACGGCCAGACAGAATCTCAGGTGCAAGCCAGCGAGGGTTGCTGGCTGCCATGCTGCTCAAAATAGCCGACTCCTCCATCACTCGTGACAGGTTGAAGTCACACACCTGCAGCGCACCAACTCACACATCTCACAAAGGTTGGTCCAGCTTCAGAACACACACAGGGTGAGACAGGGGTTACATACAGATCATTGGGTCAAGCTCCATCTGCAGCTCACTGTCATCACGCTGCAGGTTGCAACATGCATAGCAGCAGGAAGCAGCATAGTGGAGGCAGCGAGGGGCAGGAGGTACCTTGATCCTCCAGTGCTTGTCCACAAGAAGGTTGGGTGACTTGAGATCTCTGTGGATGACAGGAGGTTCACTGCTGTGCAGATACATCATGCCCTTGGCCGCATCCAGCAACATGTTCAACCTGCACACCACCACCACTCAATCACAGGTAAGCTCACAGCACACAGATTATTGACAGCCAGTTGATGATGCTCTGCTTTTTCATTGCTGTTGATGCATCTTGCATGGACAGGTGAACCACTCCAGCATTGCCATGTTCTCTTGCAAGCACAGACTCTGCACTGACTGTACACAGCAAGAACCAGCTGTTCAAATGCCAGAAAGCCCAACAAAAGAATGACACTTCTGTGAGGGATGTGAGGCACACCTCCGGCCCCAGTCAAGCTGAGCAGCCAAGGCAGGCGTGGCTCGCGCTCGCTTGAAGACATCATTCAAACTGCCTCTGGCACAGTACTCTGTCACCACACAAGGGGGTTGCAGACACACCCCCAGGTACATGACCACATTTGGATGCCGCATCGATGCCATCATGCCGGCTTCCTGCAGAACACAAGTCGCACTCCTGATCAGCCTCACATCATCACTGTTCACACATGGCATTACCAAACAGACTATGCTGCTGAAGCTGTAGCACAGCAGCCAATCCATCACTACTGCACTGACACATATCAGTGCTGTTCAGCAACATTCAATCGCCTTGCCTGTGACTAACTCAAATGGGTGATGAGCAGATACCAGCAGCAAACAGGGGAGATGAATCAGGAGGAAACAGGTGGTAAGAGTGCACATGACGTGATGCCTTACCTGTTCTAGTCCCTTCAGAAGCACGTTCATGCCCTGGTTGAAGAACTCATCATTGTCTTCCAGACTGCCAGACACTCCAGTGTATGTCAGCAGCTTTACAGCAACAGTCGTCTCACGCCATTTGGCCAGGAACACCTTGCCAAAGGACCCTTCGCCAATCTGTTTCTGTATCTCCAGATCTTTCCACGCAACTGACCACAGATTGGCATCAACATTGCCAGAGTACTGACGGCCACTTGCATTTGAGCCCTTTCTGGATGCTATGGGCTCAACAGCCAGCTCCTGGAACCTGTCGGAGTAGTCCCCAGAGGCATGAACCCCCAACAGCTGGTCCCCAGAACCACCTCGCATTAGATTTGCACTGCCATCTGAAGATAGCTTGCCTTCGCTGGGCCTGCTGACCATGCCAACCGGTCTGAATGGGTCCACAATGGAAGCCTGGCCATTGCGTGAGACAGGTGTGCCAAAGCTGAACAGCGAGACTGGTGACAGCAGAGCATGATCTGCCGCTGTCTGAACATTGTTGCTGTGGGAGTCCAGCAGGTTGGCAGTGTCGTGAAGATGTACGCTGTCTGCCTCAGCCGTGTAGGACTTGCGCTCAGGAATTGTTCCCATCTGATGCCCCGGTGCTGCGCTGCTGATCAGCTGCAGCCTGGGAGCATTCACCTTCAGAGTGCCGTCAGGTTTGAACCTGGAGATGCCAGCGAAGCTGTCGTCCAGCGTGGCATGCTTAGCATGGGGGGTAGCATCCACGCTCTCGTTGCTGTTTGTTCCAAAAGGCATGTAGGCAGCCACCTTCCTGCCCAGCCCACCAGGCCTGCCTGAGTTGCCTGAGGAGCCACTGTCACTGGAGCCTCTGGGGTCCTCAGTGTAGCTGGCCTTGGCAGTTTCCAGGTCCTTGGTCCATTGCCTGCGCCGTCTGCGGCGCTTGCACAGCAGACACGTCAACAGGGCGCCTCCGCCTGCAGAAACACCAGACATGAATGAAGTCACAGATTAGCACATCAATCACACCAACACCACCGGACATGAGCTCAGTCAAAACTAGCAGACCAGTCGTGACAACACAGGCAAGCAGAACAGGTAAAGCCATACAATGGCCACATTCCCTCAGCTGACATGCATGCAAACATCAGTGCTTTGTCACCGAGATGAAGGGTGCCGCAATGAAGCAACTGCGCTCATGCCGAATATACACAAAATTGCTTATGACACAAGCAAAGAAGCTTGAGAAGCCATGTGACAGCATGTGCAGATATGGCAAGCAGGGTCCTGCCTCACCAATGACAACAGCGCCACCGGCAATGCCACCAGCCACAGCTCCAATGGGCACCCCAGCTGACTTGGAGGTAGCAGTTGGGGGTGAGGGGGGTAGCACAGCCACAGGGCTAGGGCTGCTGACTGCTGGGACGG
>JAABUU010002233.1_pt1 | contig 28267 bp, 21 predicted proteins | sample 5559301 | NCBI WGS metagenome assembly JAABUU01 (sample SAMN10711884, study PRJNA513360) | rock metagenome | isolation source: Antarctica rocks | place: Antarctica: Victoria Land, Richard Nunatak white
GAGGGAGGGAGGGAGGGAGGGAGGGAGGGAGGGATGGTGAGAAGAGGTGGGTTGCGGGGGGTGGTAGGATGGTGGTAGGATGGTGATGGGGATGGTGATGGGGATGGGGATGGTGATGGGGATGGTGGTGATGGTGGTGGGGATGGAAATGGAAATGGAAATGGAAATGGAAATGGAAATGGAAATGGAAATGGAAATGGAAATGGAAATGGAAATGGAAATGGAAATGGAGATGGAGACGGAGACGGAGACGGAGACGGTCAGAATACTAAAAGGGGTATTTAAAATCCATCAACTTCGACCCCTGCGCAAAGAACCACCTCCATACCAAGCTTCCCCTCCCCTACGCGCCCCCAGCCTTCGGACTCCCCCCACTGCCGCCCCCACCCCTCTTCATCAACCCGGCAAAAAACGACGCCAGCGCCTCATTCTGCGCCTTCCCCTCCCTCTCCGGCGTCGCTGTCCCGTGCTGCGTACTACTCACTGCCGCTCCTTTCTCCGGTGTGCCTGCCCCCTCAGAGGACGACGAGGGCTGCTTCAGCCGCCGGACCATGTCGTCGGCGTCGACTTGGATGCCGCCCATGTTAAATTGTACGGGGCCGATTTGCTCGTTGATGCGGCTTTGGGAAGGGTTGCTGGCGAAGGTGAAGGGGTGTTTTGCGGTCGTTGTCCCGGTGGTGCCGGTGGTGGTGGAGTCGGATTGGGGTTGCGATGCCAAGGCTTTGTCTTCTTCGGCTTTGAGGCGGTCGAGGACGGCGAGTTGGGATGTAAGGAAGTCTTGGGTGCTGAAGGAGGGGATTTCGAGGGTTTGGGTCGTGGCACTGGAGCTGGGGGAGTGGGTTTTGGGGTTTGGGATTGTTTCTTCGTAGATGGGGAGGACGGCACCTTCATGTGCGGGTTCTCGATCGCCGCTTGAGGGGATTTGAGGTGGAAGTTGAATGTCGTTGCTCCAACCGCTGCTGACGCCTTCGACGTCAAAACCTTCTCTGAGTACGCGGATTTTGCCCCAGGAATCCCAGTTTGGTGGGACGAGGACTTTGTCTCTGTCGATGACGTTGTGTTTTAGGGACTGCCTTTTTAGAAGGGAGTGGATGCCGAGAGATGAGTGGATGAGGGTTGGAAGGGAGTTGGGGACGGAGGTCGAGGTGTAGATCAGAGAGGCGCCGTCTGTATTTCTGTTATATAATGGGTCCTCGAGCCCAAGGAGGAGGTGGCTTACGCTTCATGAGGATCGTTCGGAGAAACTGCAGAACAAAGTCAAATTCTTCTTCTCGCCAGGAATGCTCTTTTTCGAGCATTTCGATTTTATCGGCCTGTTCAAGAAATCAGTATAGTCTTCGATCTAGCCCTTTCATACGCCTTCTTTGCAGTTTGGAATACGTACGCTATGACAAACCACGCACAATGGAAGTCCCAAAGCCTCATCCCACTCCCCCTGACTCAGGGGTATCGTTATGTTCCCCTCACTACCACTACCTCCACTGCCGTCATACACTGGACCACTCCGTCTTCTTTGCTGCCAGTTCTTCATCGTCCCTTCCATGACATCCTTGGCCTCATCGTTCAGCGATGATATAATTCCTCGCAGGAATATAATCCAATCTCGTATTTGTCGAACCCACAGCCACGGCTCAGCCCAATCTAGTAGTATTACAAGGAGTGTTTCTGAAGCCATTCGGGAAGACAATAGAGGCTTGACCAAGGGGGCAAATGATGGCGAAGGTTCGGAGAGAAGGTATAGCGACAAGCGGGCTAGAATATCTGTGGTCTCTTAGTCTCATGCCCTAGGTTCCTCAACCAATTGGGTCCTTATACCTTCGTGGTCCGTATCAAGCACGTCCTGGTAAGTATAACCCAGAGCAAATCTGTTCGCTATCGGAGGCTTCTTCCTATGCCTCTCCGAGGAGCGCTTGGGCGTGTCTGATTCTAATATTTCAAGAAATTCCTTCTGCGTCTCCGGGTTCCCTCCTATATTTCTCTCAGCCCGAAAGTACCCACCGATGTCATCATTGACCAACCCAGCACTATGATATTCTTTTCTGGCAGCTTCTTCCCACTGGCAACGCTATCCAGCATAGATGACCACATGTTCTTTTCGTGCTCTCCATCTTTCTGCGGTCTGTCACTGCTATTGATAACGGACGCCCTGGCCTTGGTGTTGGGTCTTCGACTCATGACTCAACCTGTACGCGAGAATGGGAGTAACTGAAGAATTCCCTGACTGAACAGTAATATATTTCACTGCCTGTACAAAGAATAATATTTTGGGTTCGCGAATTTCGCTACAGTAGACGCGACACGCGCGGATACTTTGTGTGGTTTTATTTTTCAAAACGATTTAATGACTACCTACTTACTAGAACTTCCTATTTTTAGCGGGAATTCAGGAATACGAACTATTAAGGTGCTAACACCTTCTGGAGAGCGTCTAACAACCAAACGATTGTTTCTTGATAATGACATCTTCTTTGCTCTCGGGAATCTTGAGCATCAGATGTGAGCCTGACGGTAATCAAACCCGCTCGTTCAACTCTGAGACAACCGAGATTACCAGACAATACGCTGCGCACCCCAACGAGTTGAGACGGAATTCAACGTTCATCTTTCATCTCATGACCTTTGGTTTTATCTCTGATACGATGAAGTGAAGTAAAGCAAAGAACTAAGGTATAGAAGTCGTAAAAATCTCAGATAAGAATTTTAAGAATTTGTTTAAAAAAATTAAAACCTCTTTCAACAAGTAATGAGATCTTTACACGTCATTTAGACTTTGACCAACACGCACAGAGTCGTCTTTCTTAAATAGTGTATAATACTTCAACCTCCATCCTGTTGATAACCGTACCCCACCCAAAGACGTAATGATTCGTCCGCAACTGCAGGGAATCGCCAGCTCTCAACGCCCTTATCAGGTCCCCTCCCGCACTTCTGTCAGTCCAACGCCATATCACCTCCTTTTGCTCCTCCTTGTCTTTTTCCAACGTTTCCTCTACCACTGGAATTGACCACGCATACAGATCTGGAGGCCCCATGTCTCGATACTTTCCATATACATTCATAGGCCGTTCCCAATCGTGGCCCGCGGCGCGTAATACAGATGGCAAGTGTGAAACGTCAAACACTCGATCACGGTTTCCTCTCTCTGATGCGCCTTCAACCTCACTGTCATCCTTCCACACCACACCCATGATAAAAGGCCTGTTTCCTGGCGGCTTGCTGTGCCAATTAGATGGAATATAATGATTACTCCAGACCTCTTCCTTCTTTTTCTGAATAGATTTCACCTGCATCCTCACTCTGATCTCTCGGCATGGATTGAGCCCTCTCAACGGCACCTGTGGCTGTTTACTCCCGGATGCTGGGTCTATCACATCGGTGCCCAGAGGAGGCATAGTGATTATATCGTGTTGATCCCAAAAATGATGTGGATTTGCGGCCACCTCTGCTGTGGTTGAGATCCAACAATCGGCATAATCGAGAACGATGGAGATGGTTTCGGTTGGAAGGCCGAAGTGTTCATTCAGCAAAGCGCGGATAAGAAGAATGGAACGCCTGGTGTGTCGATAAGGTTGGATCCAGTGAGTCCAATCGGACTTAACGGGAGGATTCGTGGCCTCTGCTGCCTCTGCTGCCTCTGCTGCCTCTGCTGCCTCAAGATAATCGTGATCAACCACACGGCTGGATGTCGAAGATTTGAAGCTTAGCGGTTGAGGTAAAGGAATCATAGTATTGATGCTTGGCTGAGGCGGATAGACTGGCTGCATGAGTCCCCTTTGCTCGATCTTGACGGCCCATTTACGCCTAGTTGGCGTATGTCGAGCGGTCGTCTCAGTGTCCATGCTTAATTTGCGAAGGTGGGGATGAATTGGAACATGATCGTGGTGAGATCTCAGTTTTAGGGGATGGAGTATTCAGATCCCGTAGGTTCAGGGTCATAGGTGGAATTATGTAGTAGCTGTATCGTTGAATGAGGCAAAGCAGATGCTGAGACAAGGCTGAAACCATAGTATCGTTGGATGCAAAATTCTGTTCTCAATTTTGGATTTTAGCGAATTTGTCATTAAGTATCTACCTACTTAAGTCGCTGAATTAGATATCGGCTTCACATCTTTTAATATTTGTTAAGCTTTTTATTCAAAGTGATGAAATATATTAAATATATGTTAGATGAAATCTATATATGTTAGGACCGAGCTACTGTAGAATCCAACCACTGCAGAGGAGCTGGTTAGAATGTTTGAATCAATAGGGGTATTATGACTAGAAGTTCAAGAATACAGAAGGTAGGAAGTCTCTGGAGCACTATAGAATATATTAAGTACCCAGGATTCGCGCTAGGCTCAAAGGGAACGTGTTGTGAAACAAAGAAGTGTTATCTAAGGTAGAGCGTGATGAAAGTGTCCCGGTTAGGATGTTAGGGCTAGGACGTGACGGGCCAGATCTGGGAACCTCTCAAGTCTCAACCCTATCCAATCCCGACACACCCGTAACAACAAGGTATGCTTACGTTCACGTTCCAAGCTACAAGCTCAGATCAAGAGAGATCATGAGTGAATCTAATTACGACGGCTGGAAAGTGGTTTGATTCTTCACATACCTTTCGCTTGAACTCCTTTATCGTATCTCACCAGAATTTTGAAATACGAGGTCATATGGAGGGGCATATTGATAGTTTGGTTGTTGCTGTTTGGAGGCTATCTAGGAGGTGGAAGGTGAAAACTCTACTAGCGGGCCCCAGCCCTACCAGCCCTATGGAGCGGAGGTTACCAACTCCTCCGTATACTCAAGGATTTCGAATCTTTATGCCAATCCAACGGCAACACAAAGAACGAGAACACCTGATAAACTGTTGTATCATACCTTTGCAGGATGGGATGATTGGTTACCTGAAGCGAGAAGGCGGCACGCGAGCTCTGCACCTTGTATCGATGTCGATGTTCATGCAAGCCTCAGCGTCTATGGCACCGCATACAGTATAGAGTGCTTGTATTTCTGAGGAATCTATTTGAGCCCCCAAATTAACCTCTTTTCTTTTCTGTATGCATGCTTCTTATACAGATCCGCCATCTTCCTTCTGAAAAGCTTGTTTCTCCGAGCTCTCTGTTCTGCTCCAGATTGAACCACGAACTATACTGCCGCATCGTTATTGATTGCCCAATTGTCTGACGCAGTCAAAAACTACTATCTTCACTTCCATTTTCAATTATGCATCGCTTGTTAGCCTTCTATCTCCTCCTTTTCCATGACCTTTCTGCCGTACTGGCGCAGCTCCAAGTCCAACTAAACTTCTATACCGACCATCAATGCCAGACCCCCAGTACTGAACATGCCGCCGCCTCCATCCCAATATCCGAATGCATTATCACCCCCGGCCTTGGATCCATCTCACATCAACCCGTTCCCTGCCAAAATGGCAACGTCCAGCTCGTCGCGTACCAAGACACGTCGTGCGGCACACAGCTTGGGTCGTTGGATTGGTACAGAGTGACCAATCAGTGCTCAGCACGTTTTAGCGGCGATATTGCTGCGATATTACTCACTTGCAGCCAGGTTTCTGATGCGGGAACAATCGATCCAGGAACGCCAACCACAACCTCGACGATCGTGGTGGCGCAGGTCGCGGATTTAGCACCAACAGTGACGCAATCTGTGGCATCAAGTTCACTATCTGTGGCATCAAGTTCACTATCTGTCACAAATAGCGGTGGCGTGAACGCTACGCAGACAACATCCTCCAGCTCACCATCTAGCAGCAACAAGGGTGGTGGTAGTGGGACCGGCAACAGTGCTGGAGGTAACAGCACTTCATCCTCTTCGGCCTCATCAGGTCTCTCAACAAGCGACATCATCAGTATATCAGTTGGGCTCGGCGTCGGTATTCCAACAATACTCGTCGGACTTTGGGGATTGCGACGTCACAGAAGAAACAGACTCAACTAGGAGACGTCTTCAAATATATATCTACGCCCACATCCGTTTTTGGGTCAAGATATGTATCCGGTACATCGTATACGGTGATGGGAAGGCCATTCGCTTGCTTTGGGTGTAGCGAGCAACTATAATACTTTTCAGGAGCTGGTCAAGGATTTGGACAAGCTTCTCAGCACAAAAGCCAAGGCTGTGGTTATAAAAGATGAGACAAGATCCTAAAGTCGAGCTTTGGGATGGAGGCAGTGTATAACAAATTTGCTCGACATCGACCTTGTTGCCGAACAAGCAACTGTTCCGACTCTATCCGATCGCTCAAGCAGCGTATCACAGTGCTCCTCTTATCAAATACAGATCTATCCTCTAGCGCGGTCATGTCGAAGCAAATTGGTCCCGTACATCGAGCTCCCAGTACGACGCCTTCCTCCATCCGAGACGACTATCAAATCCTGGTTAATTTAACATCTGGCCACGCTACGTATGTTAGTTCGTTGGTTCCTTGCGCCAACAGACTCGTCCACAACTTTGTTTATATTCTGAGGAGTTCTGCCTGCGTAGACCTCAGTTAGCGCAATACGAGCTTGTACTTGCTGTGTTGTGCGTCGGCGAATGGAAACCCAGCCCTATCGTCTTACCTCACCGCTAGGTACCGTTGTACCTATCTAGAACAACCACTTTGCTGAACGCGCTTTCGTTAGTTACATCGCTGCTGACGAGAGTTGCACCTTGTTGTTGTATTCTGTGGGAGAACAGGGCCCGAATAAGGCTGATGATCACAGTACTAGGCGTGCTAGGTAGCTGCCGGACACCTGCTCCAACTCCAAAGTCGTTCACCAACAGGACTCTACCGTAGCTCTCCAGGTCACTCGTTGCACTCTATTCTCAAGTGGTTGTCTGATGGCACACAATAGCGGAGAGTAGCATAGGGTTGCTAGTGCTCACGTACACTGTATGTTGTATGGATTCCTTAGCCTTCGAAGCTGGGGATTCCGTAGTGGCAGAATGCCTTGTATCACTCGGCTCCCGGTGGTGCATGTCTGGGCTTACCAGCTCACCGTTATGTGACTGATGTACAGCGTAGCGGGGTGGAATATAACTCCGCTCGAAGCCGTCAATTTTCTCGCGCTTCATCCATGGCGGGTTTTGCTCATGTAACGCAAGGTCCTCGACAATGCTGAGGTACCGGCTAGAGCATGCCCAAGATCTTCGCACCCACTGGAAAAACCCCAGAGACGTCGGAACAGACCTATCCATTCCTGTATCGAGTGCCGAAGACGGAAATCAGGAACACTTATCCGTGCGCAAATTGCATAAAGTACTCGAAACTATGCGTCTTCGTATCTCCGTCTCCAGAAAATGCTCAGATTATGGGTATGGTGACGAATAGCGCTACTTCAGACGATGAAAGTGACATATCTACTCCTGGCGAGGCCAATTCTGTCAAAAACGAAGCTAAAACACATCATCAGCACAGCAATGATACTAACAGGCCAGCATAACCAAATGGTGGGCTTCAACATCTTAATGATGGCCATCGGAGTAGTGGTCCTGAGTCGGGCGTGAACCACCTATCCTTGCGGATTGGAAAGCTCGACATCACCGAGAGGATTGACGGTATCCTAAGGCCCTATGCTGTTGCCATTGTCTGTTCTTATGACGTTCTTCACGGCTAATTCATAAGGCTGACTATCTGATTCCAGATCGAAGAAGCACTTTCGTGCAGCCGACAGGGGATGCGGGGGACGGTGGGGATGGAGGAAGAGAGGGGAGTTATAGGGCGTAGGGGAAGGGGTTGAAACGAGAGAGGGAGTGGTAGGAAGGTGGGGCGCGGGGGTGGAAGAAATGTATTTAATTGAAAAGATAGGGGAGTTAATTGATGACTTAACACCTTCGAGAGACATGACCTGAAGCATACATACAGCATCAGAACACGGTCATATTTGCACCACGGTAATCAAAAGCCAGAATGAACGGGAAAAGAACAAGCACATTCTGAATGGAGGCGGTTTTCTGAGGTGCTTAGACACCGCTTCACATGTCAGATATCTCGATGGTATGTGAATGGATAACTGCCAAAGAGCACACTGAGGTCACGTCCTTTCTGGGCAACGAAATTCATAACTTGTCACTCGACTGATTGTGAGAGTGTACAGAAGACCATGGACGCTTCATTTTTGTTCACCAGCAATCAGAAGGTAATCGAAAGGCGCAGAAAAGTACTGAATGTCGTTGACATGACCGTTCTGAGGGATTGTTTTGATAGTCGTGGGCCATGAAACGAGAAACGACGCTGTACCTAACCCTTGGGCACCAGGTAGGTACCGTGCCTTACTAATCGCAGGGGCCGGACAAAGCCCGCTAATCCGTTTCAGGAGCCCAACGCGTCCTCCAAGTTGTGCAGCGGACTTTCGTCTCGCTCTCGTTACCCTCGTCCTGGTCCCACAGTCCTCTAGATCTCTGGCTAGGCGTTCCAAGCGGGTTGATACCTCCTGACGAGAAAGGATCATTCACAACATGCAACGCGCATCCTCGGCTGAAGTAACTTCAGAGACATGCCCTACGTTCATACCCCCGGAGTACACTATGCAAGAGGTACATAATGCTATCCCACCTCATTGCTTCCATTCTCATACCTTCCTTTCTCTGAGCTACGTCCTGCGAGACTTCGCCTTCGCCATTGCCCTTGTGTTTGTTGCAGCAAACCTAGTCCCGTACCTCCAGGATCCCTCGCTCCGAGTCCTCGCATGGACGACATACGCCTTCTGCCAAGGCCTGGTCTTCACCGGACTCTGGGAGCTGGCTCATGAATGCGGCCATGGGGCATTGAGCAAGCACAAATGGGCTAACAATGCTATGGGGTTGGTCATACATTCTTTCCTGCTCGTGCCGTACCACTCCTGGCGCTTCACTCATTCCCAGCACCACAAAGCGACCAACAATCTAGAGCGGGATATTGCGTTTGTGCCCGCAGTGAAGGAGGATTACTACGCTGCGCGGGAGACCTCCGGAAGCTACTTGAAGGCCTGGGAACTGGTTGAGGATACTCCCATGGTCGCTTTGGTGACCTTGTTTTTTCACCAGCTGATTGCCTTCCCCATTTATCTAATTATCAACAACTTCGCCCTGCCGAGAATGCGGGCTGCGCCATGGTACAAGCGCAGTCATTTCTACTTCGGAGGCGATGGACCCAATTTCAAAGCCGCAAATAGAAATGACATACTGATCTCAGATTTGGGCATAGCAGCTGCGTTAGCCGCTCTCTGGGCCAGCGTGAACCGGTTCGGAGCATGGAACGTAGCCTTGTTCTATGTATTCCCCTACCTCTGGACGAACCACTGGATCCGTCCGTTCGATGTCTTGTCTCCAATGTCCGCATATACTAACAGATCACAGTTACTATCACATTCCTCCAGCACACAGACGCATCACTACCCTACTACCCTTCAAAAACGTGGTCCTTCCTCAGGGGTGCGGCGTCAACAGTCGACCGAGACTTTGGCTTCATTGGCCGCCACATTTTCCACGGAGCCATCGAAACACACGTTCTGCATCACCACGCCTCTCGCATTCCCTTCTATCGCGCAGCGGAGGCCTCAGCAGCCATGAGGAACGTCATGGGAACCCATTATCAGAGCGATTGCCAAACACCATATCTGTGGGCGTTCTGGAAGAACTACCGCCAGTGTCGGTTTGTGGAGGAGAAGGATAAAGGGAGCGGGATATTCTTCTTCAACAAGTCCGCGTAGGCTGCCTCGAATGTCCTTTTAGGCGACGCTCTTATAGAGATTTAGATGAGTTAGCTACAATGTTCCCGACCTGAATTCGGAGGTTGCGTCCATAGATAAAACCGTCAACTCCTCCGCACCTCAACTTTGGGGCGAGCTTATATGATCAACTTCTATTTTAGTCTCTCCCGCATGCTAAGGTCTTGCATCCCAGGGAGCCAGGAAATGCCTAATACAAATCGACCTGTTGATGTGCACAGCCATTAAAAAATGTGTACATCCAAGCTGCTGATACATAGAATTACGGAACGTGCAAAGCTGAGAAGCTTTGTTTGCACTTGCTTTAAACATGGCAGCAGGAAGCCTTTGAACCTCAGCCGCGGCTTTTGTGTTACTGAGACGTATCAATGTGAAGGAATGCGGCTATGATGTTTATTTCGAGAGCTTTTTCTTGCTATCGTAGAGAATCAGCTGTTGTTTACTAGCTGTTTGCTATCTGACGCTTGCAGCGCGATGCGGCGGTGTTTACTTGTCGTAGGCTGGCGTGGTCGATACGACTTGGTATCATAATCAATGCTTAGCGCGGCTGAGGGTTTTAAAAATGCCCCCCTACAGCTGCTTCTCACACCCAATCCTTGCCAAGAGTTCTTTCCTGTTCTCCACATCCATGAGCCTTCTCCTCGCACTCGTCGGCTTTGGCTTTGGCGCTGAGAGGGTCGAAAATCCCTGGCCCACGTCATATTCACTGCTGCTGCCCACACAAACGTTCAAGTCTGTCACATTTGTGGGCCTCCTCTTTATATCTGCCTCATCATTGCCCACAGCCTCGGCCACAGTCTCGTCCGCCTCGTCGTCACTCCTGGTGTCTTCTGGCTTCCCTCCCATCAGTATGCCCGCAATGACTTTTAGAATCATCCCAAACCAAACCAGGCTCAACATCTGCAATAATCCCAACATGCCCAGGAAAATCCACTTAACTTCCGTATTTAGGCAAATCGGACCCTCCGAATCTTGGAACGGCCAGACGAGATGGGAGAAGTAATCAGGGTGCGCGGGAAGGTCTGGAAGCAGCTCGTATGTGGCACCAGAATAACACCCATAGAGCATGGTATTAGACCCTGGGACATCCATGTAAATGTCGTAGCAGAGGTGCAAATACATGAGATGGCGAGTAAGGAACCACGTTACGACAAAGAGACCAAAAGCAGCGTTGCAGGCAGTTTCGTGACGGAGATATCGTAGGATTTTTGCGATCTGTAAATGTGGATTGACCAGATTAGCATGTAGCCATATCCGAGCAAGTGATGCCGTGGTCTTACAGGTAGTATGAGATCAACTACATCCATGAGGCAAAGGACGACATTTGCAGCACGAGTGTACCGGTAGACATAGGTAACCGACACTAAGGTACATGTGATGATATGGTGCGTGAGCATCTGAGCATGATCCTTCCTGCGTGCTTCAATGTGGATAACAAGGATTTGTTGAACCCAGAATGCCAATTGGGCGAGGTAGTACCATTTGAAAGTGCCTGACATCTGTCTTGCGGGCCAATTGACCCATATAGCCTGGTTATTGAGCCAATAGGGGGAGTTAATCCAAAGATACTGCAATTCCGGTATATAAGTGCAAGTTTCCTTGAAAAGTGGCTAGGGACGGGGATTGAAGCCGACATACCATACCCAAAGTCCAGAATGTACCGCAGTAGAGGACGAGCCATGCTTGCTCAGCAAAGCGCAAATGGCTCTTTCTGGCGACTCCCAAATACTTGGCCGCCGGTCGCAGTACCCACTCAACTGAGATGCCTCTCAGAGCTGTGAAATTAATGACCCATGCTATCACAAAATATAAATCATCGGGACCCTGCTTGTATGTATGGTCCGTCTCTGATGCGTAGGATAGTTGCAAGAATTTCCGTGTGTAAGGTTGGGACGGGCGATGAAGAGTGTGCAGTGAGACCACACCCACGACCAGAGTTAAAGCTATGTCTGCAGAAGTTGATTAAGTATACAACTCGATTCGTAAATTGGAGTGACGACGCACCAATTTGATGCTGCAGGACCCAATCCAAATAATAAGGTCGTGAAAGCTTAGGGCTTGGGGCACGGGGGATGTGCACCTTTGCCTGAACCTTAGGCTTATTTACAGGATTCTGGTGAGAGACCATTGGCTCTGACATGGAAAACCTGGTACAAGGGAAAGCAGAGAATATGAATGGCTCTTCAATTGGTGAAAGGGTGAAGATTGTGTGACGGAAAAGATGAAGCTGATGAAATAAGGTTTCGACCTCACTCCCGGTGCCATTACGGATGTACCTTCGGGCGTGCCTGGTGGTACCTTGGTACCTCCGCTCTGTACTACATATAACACCTGAGTATCTTTCCCTCCACCCTCGCTCCAAATTTCAGTAGTTGCGCCACAATGAACATCCCACCATACGGCCTGCGATTATGTCGTCAGCCTCCGTGGACCAGCATTTCTTGGGCGCCACACTGATCAATGCAAGCGTGGGCGTCTTCTTTTTGGCGCTGGCCTTTTTCGGTAGAACTATGTGCTATCATCAACTTCGACACCATCCATTACGACAACCTCCAAAACTTCGAAACCACGCCATCCTTGACTTGCAAGTACGACGATAAGCACCATGACTGACACACACCATCATAAGAGGGCACAATTGGGACGGTTGAGAAATGCATTTGTTCTAACACGGACGGGCATACACCTAGAGAGAAGTTTGGGATGTCTGGTGGGAGGCTTTTCTGCAACAACAGAAACACGTTATGGGGAGAGAATACTCGATGCCACTCTCTGTTCCACACGAAGGCGGAGGGATGTCGCTAGGGGCGATACGTGTGTTCACAAAATTTACAGTTTACGTATGATGTAAAGGTTACATGCTTCAGATGTATCTGGTTCCTATCATCATAGTACCAAAAGTCGTCGCCCATATCCAGTCAACCAGTCTCGCCACTAAATCCCCAAATGCGATAATGGTCTGGCAGTTGTGTCTGTGCCAGCTAACAATACACCCAAAAAATTGTAGACACAGTTATGATCGTGCTCGAATATGGCATCCGTCAGCACTGGCAAGAACCAGGGTCACGTCCTGGCGCTCTTGTCCCACTTCGGCCATCTCCTGTGCCGGGTCGTATTCGAATTCCTTGAAAGTCTGCAGCAATCGGATGATAACATAAGAGGCCTCTAGCAAAGCAAACTCTTCTATTTACTAGTTATATCATAAACAGCAGTGCGGGGGCGGACTACTTACGCCCTAAGCAGACTCTTGGCCCGCCGTTGAATGGAAGGTATCCCCACCCAATGTTCTTTAAATTCACCGTGTTATCCTCATTGGGGTCCCAACGCTCGGGGCGGAACGTCTCTGCATCGCTGCCGTATAGATCCTTCCGACGGTGCATCACATACACACTGTAGCCTACTGCCGCACCCTTCTTGACGAATACGGGTGATTTGCCTTCGGGTCCTCCGCCAGTGGGTAACGTTGTGGTTTTGACAGCGGCACGGGAGTTGATAGGAACAGAGGGATAAAGCCGAAGCACTGCGCAGCAACCGGAGTCAGCGGGTGGCTCATTGGACTGGTGACACTGGCCTGGCGGATGAGATGACTTGCCTTCTTTCAACACATAAGTGAGGTATAACATCTTCTTTATGTCGTTTCTGTCAGGGCTGCGAGCTTCGTCTCCGAAGCCAACGATTGATTTTATCTCGTTGCGAAGCTTTGAAAGAACATTCTGGTGTTTCACGAGGAGTCGCCTTTCTTGACTTAGTCGGAGCAAGAGAGCATGGAGGATACTAAAACTCACATTGTCCATGTCAGACAGCAGGCAGTTGTGTCTCTACCAGCGAGTAAGACGTTCAAGAGCTGATCACGCAAGACCTTTGGCTCTTGAGTCTCCTGAATAAGAGTTCCTAAGAAGCCATAATCGATTGCCGTTTTCGATGTTGAGGTTTGCTTTGATTTGTGGGCCGCAAGTGCCTCTTGGATCTCACCATCAATAAATCTATGCACTGTTGCGTTGGCATTTTGGAACGATTTGCCTCCAAGTAGCCAATGGAAGGGGCCCAGCCGTCCACGGTGTGCGAGGAAGTCCTGCGCAATACGGAAGGACTCAGCGAATGCTTCTGCTTGCGCATTTTCCTCTCCCAATGAGTGAATAGAGCGACCGAAGAGAAGGTATGTCGTCGTGTCAAGCGTGAATCGAAAGAATAATGGCTGGAAATCTACGACAACGCCGTCGGGAATACAGGATAGCAGTGCCTCGACATGTTCTTGTATCTCGACAAAGTTGTCGACTCTTTTACTTAGGAAAAGTGGTCGAAGAAGCTCTCGTGAGTGCTTCCAGCTTTCGCTGTCTTGTGTGAAAATACCGTCACCGAGTAATGGATAAAAGACTGCTGGACGATCACCTAGCCCGAATGCTTAAAATCAACCATTAGTGAATTCATTCAACATTTGCAACATGTAAACCCACCGGAGAATTGTGTAGCTAACACGGACTCCAGATTCCTTGGGTCTACTGTATCAATGCCACTGATTCCCAACAGCCTCTGTTCAAACGTAGGAGGAAGCCCTTCAATAACTTCCACGAAAAAACGCAGAATCCGAGCTGCCCGGGCATGTTGGTATGCGTTCCAAAGCAAGTCAAGCCCCAAAGGCCACTTGCTTTCCAGCTGCACAAGTGGCAAGCAACTGTGCTCTTCTGCAAAGAGTGCTTCTGCCTGCTAAATGCTAGTATTACGGCACGGCGCAGCTTCCTGGAGGAAACTTACCTTTTGTTTTTGATTCCGGCGGAAGAAAACGTACGGAATGTAAATCAGCAGGACGATAGCTGAGAGACTTTTCAGATTGACTGCGGTGTTCAACATACTTGCTGTTCAGGACTCGGTATTCGTCACAGTGACGTTTAACACAAGTGAAGAGAGTGGAAAGAATGTGGGACTATGGCGTCCTTGCCAGATGCCGAAGTTTCTGGTGCGGTGCACTGAGCAAAAGTTAAGAATCCGCAACATGAGCCACACCATGCCGCATCTATTTCCAGTTCCAGCTCCGTCCTGGCGCCGCCGACAAGTTTGTACATATACCTCGTATCGCCTATCAGCCTTGCTCATAACATTGTCTTCTCCACCAATCATACCAGGTGTTTTCGATGCTGACCAATCCGACGGTCAGTTGATGATTCCGAGTTGGTTCCAATACTCAAACCCGGGACTTGTCTTTATCTTTGCGATCGAGGTGATGATGGAGAGGCTTCTGATATATGGTAGGTAACTCCGCAAAATACAAGACCGGTAAGTTGCACGCTGAACCCTCTGATTGGTGGTAACAAACTTCTTGGCGGCACCAGTAGAAGTCCATGGAACGAGCCCGCAAACACCAGCACTATCGCTAGGGGTCTCGGGGAGGTACCGTGGTACCTCCGTACTTTAGTTCGGACGCTCCGCTTCATTAAAAGGCGGAGCGTGTTTCTCAAGACTCAAGGTTCCGACCTGCAAGTTGTAAGTGTCTGAGTCTGACTCGTTTTGCTTCAGACTGGCGCGGATGCTGTGACTAAGCAAGCCAGCGGCTGAGGCACTGAGGCAAGATTCAAGGTCAGGTAGGACGCAATGATTCACGTGATCCTGCTTATCGTTACCTCTACAGCCTCGCACACACCCTTAATAGCTCGAGAGGTATCATGCACCTTCTCCACCCATCCGATCTCCACAGTTCACACGGTGAACACCTGAGCCTCAACTCCGATGACGCACCATGGCCGACCCTCTCTCGATCATCGTCGGGACCGTTGGATTGCTTGATGTCTGCTGGAGAGTGGGTGGCTACCTCAAAGACGTCGAGGGGTCGGCTGGTAAAGTTGATAAAGAAATCGCAGCCTTATCGCGGGAGATCACATCTCTAATCTCGCTCAACAAATCGATACAAGAAGTCAAGGAAGCAGCCGACAAAGCTGTTCTGGGTACCTCAATAGATAATGAACCTCTTGTTAAACAGCTATGGAAGGAGGTCGACACAAACATAGAAGGCTGTAGAGCAACGGTGGAGAAATTGGAGGAGTTGCTGAAAGAAATCATTGGTAAAAATGGACCCAACGTCGTCAACAAGTTGGATGGCATCAGAAAGCAAGTAAGAAGGCAGTCCAAGGATGGAGGTCTGGCACAAATTCACTATCGCCTTTCGAAATATCAGGCTAGTCTTCAAACGGTGCTGGCCGCACTCAACGTGTGAGTAAAAAGATTCAACAACAGTTGTCAACCCTGATTTCCTATAGTATCTACACTCGAAGCTCTCATGACTCGACCGATCTTGCCATTGGTAATTTATCGGACAAACTCCAACAGCAGAGTTTCATGCTACAAGATCTGCTAAATGCTCTAAGGAAGAGCGTCGATTCGGTTGATGACGATAATGTGAGTATTATCTATAGCACTAGCCTCGTTTTCCCTAACTATAAGTAGCTTCGTAACTCCATCAATTCCGCTGCAGCAGTGGCATCGTCGGTCGCATCATCGGTACGCCTCAACAAACATTTTTCCCTTCCGCAGAGTGTCACGAGTATATACACTGGCCGGGAAGAACTGTTGAAGAAACTTAGAAGTTCGCTCGACGACTCGTCATCCCCAGAGCACAAAAACGCACAAAAACGCTTCGTCATATATGGTCTCGGTGGCGCAGGCAAGACACAATTTTGTTGCAAGTTTGCTCAAGACAATCGAGAAAAGTAAGAAGACATAGATTCTATCTCTTCGAACCTGACCGTGTCTAATGGTTATATTTAGCTTCTGGGGTGTCTTTTGGATTGACGCAAGCTCTAGAGAAAGTGCGAAACATACGTTCTCGGAGATTGCCAAAATCGGTGGAGTCGAAACAAATGAGCTCGCGGCTAAGAATTGGCTTTCGAACCTTGAGCACCCCTGGTTACTTCTTATTGACAACGCTGATGATCCGGACATCTCTGTCGAGGACTTCTTCCCGGAGGGCGAAAGGGGTTTCATACTGGCGACCACCCGTGTCCCTGAAAACAAAGTGCATGGTACTATCGGCTCAGGATTTTATCAGTTTGAAAGCCTAGAAGCAGAGGCCGCGAGCGATGTCCTGCTAAAAGCAGCTGGTATTACACACCCATGGGATTCGTCTGTTAGAGAATCAGCGGCTCTCGTCGCGTCCGCTCTAGGGTGCTTACCCCTTGCTCTTATACTCGCAGGAAAGGCAATCGTGAATCGTCTTTGTGAAGTGGGAAATTACCTGCACTTTTATAAGAAGAACTGGGAAAGGATTCGCCAAGCTCGGAAGGCTTCGGGCTATTCCGTAGACGATGATACTAATATGAATGTTTATTCCAGCTACGAGGTTATCTATCGGACGCTCGAGAAAAGAACAACGCAAGAAGCCAAAGACGCAATTGAGCTGCTCAAAGTATTCTCATTTCTTCCCCGTGAGAATGTTCGCGTCGACGTTTTGCTAGCAGCAGCAAAGAACCCGTGGCTAGAATTCGAGGCAAAGGAGAAGGGTGAACAGGAGGAAAGGATCACGAAAATGGTTTCGAAATCTAAGTCATGGATACAACTTCTCAAAGAGTTGGGTGTTGGAATTCAAGAAACGATATTGATGGACCGGAGTCCTCCAGTTCTACCTGCAATGTTGCGCGACGTGGAGTCATTAGCATCATGTGAAGACTTTGAATTCCGGCTACGAGCTGCTTTGCATGTGCTCAATCAATGGTCATTGATCACGCACCATGATGAAACTAAAACTTACTCAACGCACCCCTTGGTTCATGTATGGGTACGGGAGAGGCCCCAAATGACCACAGGAGAGCAGGCGGTCTGGTGTCAAGCTGCGACTACGACCTTGGCACAGGCCATTTCGCTACCATCCGGGTCCGGCAGCCCTACAAAACAAGATGCGGCTTTGCAAAGAGGTCTTTTACTTCATGTCATTCATTTGCGTGCTCGTCAAGCGGAAATTCGAGATAAGATCGTCAAGAACCAAAGGTTGCGCAAAAGACCTTGGCCGGCACTCACACCTAGGTTTGATCAACGGCAGGCAATTCAATCGGCAAAGTTCAGCTTGATATACTTCCTGTGCGGGGCTTGGAAAGAAGCAGAGCAGCTTCAGCTAGCGGTGAAGAACTATTTTTGCCCAAGGCTCGGATTTGAACATCCTACCTCGATGCGTATTTCACGTTTCCTGGCTACTACGTACTTAAGTCAAGGGCGAGCTAATGAAGCAGCAGACTTGAACCATCAAGTTTTACAAGTTGCTCTGAATTCTTTGGGGCCAGAGCATCGTACAACACTTCAAGTAATGGACCAGTTGGGTGAAATTCGCCGTATACAGGGTCGATATCGTGATTCGGAGGACCTCCACCGGAAAGCTATTAATGGAATGACTAAAACGCTAGGAGCGGACCATGAAGACACTTTGCTTGCAATGGACAATCTCGGCCAAGCATTGTGGACTCTTTTCCGCTATGAAGAGGCCAAAGAGCAACATTTGAAGGCAACAGCAGGCATGGTAAAGCATCCAAAAATGGGCCATACGCATGAGAAAACTCTGTCTGCTAAAGAAAACCTGGCAAGGACGTATCGCGAAATTGGGGGGGAGCTTTTGAACGATGCGCACAAGCTAATGGAAGACGTCCTCGAGCAACGCCGTGACACACTCGGCAAGGAGCAGCCGTACACTCTAATGGCGATGAGCAACCTCGCCTGGGTCAAGCACGCAATGAACAGAATGGAAGAAGCGGAAAGCCTGTTACGCGAGGCGATCCCGATCGCAGAGAGAAATCTGGGTGAAGATCATACCGGCGTTACTGCCGGAAGACTTCGTTTGGCACAAGTCCTTACCGGCCAAAAGCGATACAGTGAAGCTGAAGAGATCTTCAGATACATCCTTGAACCCCGTAGATATGCGACGATGGCACGGCAAGAGGGACACGTCAAGGGTGACCATCCGGACCGAATCTTCGCAATGTTCTGTTTCGTGGAGTTTTATGAGCAGCAATGGAAAACTCAAGACGCGATCAGCACCTGCGATGAACTTGCCTACTTGTTAAGAAAATCCGTCCATCCTTTTACGGATAGAGTACGGGACAAGCGGAAGAAGCTACGCGAGCTCTATGACCAAGAATGTCGAGATTCTCTTATCGAATCTCCCGCCCTTGTTTCTTAATGCTAGGAAAATTCATCCGTCCCCCGTGAGGACTGAGTTTCCGTTTCCATGGTCGTTGTACAGCCCGCAATGAGCGTATGTTTCATTGACGCCCACATCTTAGGTCAGCCAACGTTCTGAACAGCAGGAAATTCCGGGGAGACCTCTAGGAGAATTATCCAATCCCGAACTATCCAGAAAGTATTCGTCGATGTCCGCCACGACTCGATGCCGTCTTTGGACGTATGCTTGACCAGGAATCCGATCTACCGGGGCGTCCATCCGTCGCAGTATCTCTAGCGTAACACCACGGTGCGTAACGATTGTCTGTGATGACAGGGCATACCTGCATCTTTGCGATGTAGCTCTGAAGGCGGCAGCGACATCGCGCAGAGTCAGCCAGCAGAATTCTGAAAAATAAATCTGCCGGGATCTCTACCACGCCGCTTTTTAGCAGTCTTGTAAAGATGGTAAGGACGGGTTCATATGAAGATGAACTTTAAACGATAGTGGTCCGAAGTCGGCATTCAAAGCAGCACTGGGTCCTCAGACCTGCAATATGCGACTGCGACCGTCGCAGATGATAACGTTAGCAAATGTTCTACAACCGTGTTATCACTTACGCATGTGGCCGTAGGGTTCTGGGTACATATAACGAAATTTTACGTACAACGTACATGAACATTATGCCTACATAGCTATATATATATTATATACACCCCAAACTTAGGATTGGTGATTACCGCATTTGATCGGGAAAGGGAGCAAGGCCGCTTTAGAGGGAGCAATGAGGGAGCAGGGGGGGAGCACCCAGGGAGCAAAAGGGAGCAGCGAGGGAGTAGGGGAGAGCACCGAGGGAGCACCGAGGGAGCAAAGGAACCATTGTAGGGCAGTGCAGGGGCACAGCAGGTGGGGAGCCTAAAATGGCTCCATTGGCGTCGGCTTGAGCTGCCCTTTGGATATTTTATGCTTGCTGCCTAGATTCGAAAGGGTCATGTGCCATGCTTGACTTATGAAAGAGATGCGAACACACGCTAGGCCGTATCGGAGGCGGAAGGTAAAAATCGTGCTAGATGCATAGTCGTAAAAACAACCACACCTCAAACGATCGCTATTCTCCTCACCTCAGCATTTGAAAAGGCTTTAGAGTCAATTTCTGCATACTCACACCGTCGGAAGAGTTCATCTTTGACACCTAGTTTCAGCAACAAACAATAAGACATTTGAATTTGCTTCTTGCTAAGCTTCAGTTGACAATCACCTGGGACTGCATCTTGACGATAAAGCATCATAGTATGAAGCGACAATGATTGTAAGGAATTCTGCTTCGGTAGCAGAGAGTCGTCATCAAGGGTCGCGTCTTCAATTACTCGTCTAGAGAATTTCTCGCGAACCGTTGCATTTGACTGCTTTCTAAGGTGATCGAAAGAATCTTTTTCATTCTCATTGCTGTCGATGAAAACGGAAAGAAGCACCAAGGTAAGAGAACAGAGGCACGAAATCTTTTCATTGACGTACGTACGATGAGCGATCACAGAATTTTCAATAACGATGTCTTCGCATGTCTTCTGCAAGATCTCATGAAGCGAGCGTTCTCATTTGATACTGAAAATATAAAATGTAAGCTCTTCATCTATCGACGCTCACGATCATAATGACGCTGCAAGTCTCGTCAAAGAATCCGTTGCTTGAACAGCTCAAAGAAGCTCTGCAGACAAGTTCTGACATCATAAATCTCAGACAAATCGATCTTGAATGATCTTCGCGCAGAAGTCGACTAAATCTAGAATGACTATAAGTCTGTCGTCAAGAAAAGTGAGCTGACGACAGCTGTAGACAGACACAAGATCATATCAAGTGATATAATGAGTGCAGCCATTACTAATTTCTGCGATATCGCGTGTGAAGACGATTCGTAGCTTCTTTCGAGTCATGACTGTCATCATTTCTCGTGCTTCGTCTAGAACAATGAGAGTGTAGAACTCGCACTTGAAGTCTGTTTTTTCTCATCATATAGAAGTTCGACACTCTCAGTGCAGCTGAGATTTGTCAAAATGAAGTATTCTTGAAGCAAGAATTCGCTCTTGCAATGTTCAATCACATGAATTAAGCGTATCATGAATTACATCGAACTCAAAAGCAGCGAGTTGACGATTGCTCAATATTCATTGTGAAGCTTGCTGTTCATTCGTGTCACGAAAAGACATTGATGTACTTTGAGATTTCAGTCGAGCTGAATAAAGATCGTTCTTTGAGTTCTCGACACGATCGACTGTCAACATGATCGCACGATTTCGATATATATTCTTCATATGCAAACACTCATTCTGCATCTCAGAAGAAGAATTCTGAATAATACAGAGTGCATCAATTCAAAGATATTGAAAGTCAAGCTGTCGTGTTATTTTGATAGCGTCTTTGAAGCATACGCTGAGCTTTTCGAATGACAAGCGATTCAAATGTGACTTCAGAGATCGCTGAGTGATTGTGTACATGTCGCTTGTTCATCGATGACTGAGCATTAAATATTTCTCATCTATGATCTTAGTTTTGAACGAAACTAATCTAATATTTTCGTCGAGAAAACAAACGTTGATTAAACGCGTAGAAAAAATAGATGTATGAGCGATGCTAGAGTTTGAATAATTAGAGCATTCAGAATGACTCTTAGCACATTCATTGATTCATTCTAGAGAAATTTTGAAATTCAGCATTGACTGCAAAGATCTCTCAACAACGTCACTCACAGCGACAGAGCTATCTATCAAGATTAGTATCGTGAAACAGCGATCATTACGAGATCATCTTATTGCTCATCGCTGTCTGCAAATGCATCGAGCTACATGCTAAAGTATTTTGAATCTGCCTTGTGCATGCATTCATTCTGAATATCAATTTTCACTGATATCTGTTTCTGCTCATCGAAGTAAAATAGCAAAGAGTCAATTTTTATAAAACAATCAGAAACAGTAGTAGCATATTTGTATTCATTGATAGTCACTAGATTCAACTGTGAAATTGCAACGACTTGATCAAGCGATATTGAGAATAGATGACTTTCAATCAGAGAGCTGAGCAGACAACTAAGAATAATATCGCAGTCTGAGCAATTCTCAGCGAAAAGAATGAGTGCTAAAAAACTCGATTGATGATTTTGAGATGATTTGAAGATTCAAAGATTTATAAGATCGATATTTTTGCAATGCTTGCAAAGAGTCATGCTGATTATGTGACTTCTAATGTAGTACTCAGATATCAAGACATGTTGAGCTCTTTCATGAGTATCAATGATCTGAACAATAAAAGACGAATGTCATTTAGACAATCGAAGATGCTGTACATCATAAGATGACAGGTAAAGCGACAGTCTTGAGCAACTCTCGATTGAGCTGAGCGCAGATTTCTGAAGAAATAATTTTTTTTCTCTTTTTTTTAAATAGCTATACATTGCTAAGAGTATTCTTCAGAAAAAATTGATCAGAGAAGCACAGAAGAATGATTGTAGATTAGAAACTTTGAGAAGATCAAGACTGCACGAAAGAAAGTGACATTACGTAGTATAGACTTGAGTTCTTTAGACTTAGTGTCTTCGAGCGTAATAAATATCTATCTACCTATTCTTCAGAATGCTTTCACAGATCTGCGATTTTGATTGCAATGACGAGACAGAGTCAGCAGTATTTCTTGTGATACAACTGATAAGAAGAGACTGTGATTTTTTCATGTGATTGCAACTCAGACTGCTGTCTACTTTGTAAACGAATGCGAGAATGAAAAAGTGCAGAATTCTCTCAGAGAAGGTTTTGATGACGAATAAATCTGTCTCGATCTATCAATCACTTCATTTTGCCTAGTGTCGTGCGACTGACTTGCTTGATACATTTGAAGTACAGTACATCGTATTCATTTCAGTCTTACGACATTGTTCTTGAATCTATCTACATGACAATTATGCAATCACGCTTATTGCAATAAGCGACATGTCGTATATTTCGGAACTGTAAAGCTCATTGACACTCTGAGCTGCTCATCTGCTTGAAAATGACATTGTCAATTGTGCATCTCAGAGAAATCTACAACGACATTTATCATTGAGTAGACTACTTCTTAAGACTCGCTTCTTGCAATTCACATCAGCTGACATCATCTCACTCATCTCGATCTTGTTCTAGCATCGTAGTCGAGCATGCACTCGAACGCGATTCTATCGAGATCTGAACTCATCGAAATTTGAACGCGTTCTGATTGAGAGATTCTTGATACTCGCATCATGATCTTTCGCTATAACGTCGTCGCAGTCTTCAAACAATCGACGTCAAATGCAATCAATTAAGCGAAGAGTCTGCTTAGCAGTCTAGTGAAAAAAAAGAGAATAGTCTGAGATTTATATATTCGTCAAAGTCTACATACTACGCTCGAAGAACTAACAAGATGATAGAAAAAAGATTGACTTCTTATATTTATTGCATTCTCTCGATGAGATCGTGGTGAAACAAGTGAGATGATCTCAGAGAGCGTCATAGAAGAAATTGACGACTAATCTGTTCTCTCGACATTATTTCAAGCGCGCCTCGAGCCTCGATATCAATCTATTTGCGATGTCACTTTGTGATTCGTCTTCTTTGACACATCGCATCATGAGAGCAATAAGACGATTTATGACAAAGTTCTGACGAATGTTGCAAAGATCACAGCTCGCCGTCTCAGTTCGCGACTTTTAGCGACTCAGCGCGATTAGTCAAGCGGGTACGTTGTCGTGAGATTTCTCACTGCTGAGAAAGATCAATTCGATTCAGCAATGTGCTAGATTTATACAACAAGCAATTGAATTATCACATCTTGTCAGTTCAGTCTATACTGAACACGAAGAAGTTTGTACATATCTTGATTCGTTTCTCGTACTTGTCAAGCTGTCTCATCGACAAGTTCAATGATGATTTGCGCTTTACGATTGAGAAGACTCAAGCAAAACTCAGATCTGCTTGAATTATGTGCATATTCATTGCGAGAGATACGTGCGATGTTGAGTATAATCAACTGAGATCACATTTCGAGATATTATTATCTAGATACTAGAGCGTTTCCTGAATCGATGCAAGCACTATTGACAGTATTCAACATTGCTTGACACAAATCGCTCTTACTCTACAGAAGAATCAGAACATCGACAGCATCAAACGAGCGCTTGTCAACGCATCGCAATCATGACTGCTCATACTCGACAATACTAATGATTTGAGCTTGCTCTTAGCCTCATATTTTCTAGTCGATGATCGAGATCATATTATCATCACTAGTCGCAATTTAGAATGTCGCTAGTACAATACTGTCGAATCTCAGAAAGTCGAACGAATATCATATGATGATTTCAAGACACTGCTTTTCAAAACTGCATATAGCGACACAGTTTCTGATGACAAACTCAAGAAAGAGAGTCGAAAAGTTGTCAAGACTCTTGATCGTCTCGCGTTGATAGTCACAGACAGCGTCTACATTCGTAAGACATTATGCATGCTGAAAGAGTATCTCGAACTTTATCAAAGATGTCAGAAAGAGATGTTAGAGTATCTTTTGAAACACACGAGCACAAACTATCATCATACGATCTACACAATATGACAAGTGTCGCTAAATATGATCAAATCATACAAGACGCGATCTTGAATTACGTGTCAGAGTCATTGAAGCTTCTTTATTTCTATCATCATGATCAGATCTCGATGACGATCTTCTACAACATACGACACAATTCGAAGAAGAATCAGATGATGCTCAGCTCTTCAATATAGTCTGAAGCGACATTGAACTTCTTGAACTATCGACAATCAATACAAACGTCAGTCACACTGCTCGTATCATTTTCCTTAATCACTAGAAATATAGATACATCGCTATCTTTGCATCTCGTGATTCACGATTGATGTCAAGACAGAAAGTCTGAAGTTGAGCAATAGTTAGACTGTTGACAAGCAGTCTTCTTACTGACTAGTTCTGTCATGCGAAAGTTTGATATCGAGAATTACATCTTTCGTCTATCATTGATTTCTTGCGTGTATGCACGTTTTCAAGTCTACGATTGCATCAATCAAGAATTTGATGATTACTCAATGCAGAAATGATCTGTAACGACTTTGATTCTTGAGAAGAAAGATTCAACATGTGATGCTTTGCAATTGACGAAGCAGATGATGCAATTTCAGAAAAGCAAGCTAAAAGAGAATCATTCTGACACTTTGCGCACAATGAAGTTGCTGACATATATTGCTGAGAGAAACAGTGAAAATTCGTAGTCGCAACGTCTTCTCGTTCATCTTCATTAATCTTATCATACTTTAGAGACTTCATCTAGTGTAGAGTATATGTTGAGCGAAAAATCATCATACTAGATTGAAATCTCGCACGTTATCTTAGTAGATATATGAATCAATATCAACTGCTGTAAAGTCACTCTATACACTATTGTTACGATCCTAGCTACGCACCTATGTTGGTAGCTATGTTGATGACTATGTTGATGGCTATGTTCCTGGCTATCGCCGGTCGCTCGTCACTAGGCTATCGAGTTGTTCCGAAGCCAACCCTATTCAGGGTTAGCTTATGTTCTCCTGAGCCATATAGATAGCCGATCCTTCCCTCCTAGATACTTTCCTTCCTTAGCATTTATATACTCGTTACATTACATTCATATGACTCGCTCTATGCTGGCCCCTAACAACTATAAGATTGAGCTCTCTTTCAGCAATACTCAGTACATAAATAAAATCATTCATTTCAAGTTCTTGTCGTACAAAATGCACGTCAGACATATGTTTGAGATAGATCAATGCTTTTAGCTTACTTACACTTCATCACGCAAGACTATATAGATGTGTTTCACTTACAAATATCAATTCAGGCTTCGAATGTTCATTGCTCTCTATCTTAAGTCTTCGATCAAGTAGTAGGTAAAAGATATTTCAACTCGATCATCACTTCTCGATCTGCTAGAAGCTTCGAGCAGAAGATATTGTAGAGCTGTAAATATCGTGAATATCTTGTCTTCGTCTCATGCATTTACGATCGACTCAAACGAGAGCTAACGAAAGCTCTCTAACATTTTCAGAAGACTTTCTATGTTTGTACATCGATGAGTTCAAATTCAATATCTGAAAGATCGTTATCGAAATATAGAATTACTAGAAGTGAACTGAGACTGAAGTGAGTTGTTCATGAGAATTCGAAGAATTTTTTCCGATCAACCCTCGTCATTTTTGTCGTTGTCGCGCATGCTCTCAGATGAGAAAGACATGTGCTGATCAGCATGAAGTCTTGATCGACAGTTGAAAAGAACTTGATAGCATATGTCTGCAAATCTTTCACGTCTGTCTGATGATCTTGATCAATATTGTTCAAGATCAGCAGTCATTCACAGTTGCATTTGAAAGTTAGTCATCGTCGAACATAACGTTGTATCGTAGATCGCTTGATGAGTCTGAGTCGCAGAGAGTGTTGCCTAAATTGTTCATAGCTATGATGATGTCAGAATGCTCTTCGTCAAGAGTTGTAAAATCTGTCTAAGATGAGATCGCTCTAAGCGCGCACAATTGATGTCGAAGTCGAGAAAGACTGAGTGAGCGCTAACTCAATTGAGATCTCGATCGAATCTCATTAGTAACATTCTTTAATCTTGAGTGCTGTCGTGTTGAACTATATCACTTGTTTCTTTACTTCTGCATTTCATTCGCACAATTTTCTTATCATGACATGATGTAATACTTGTGAAGATCTTCAGTCTTCAGATTTCAGCTTGAAAATCTCATTTTCTAAGTTAGAAGAGTTCATTCGAGAAGAATTCTGTCAGTTCTGTCGATTGCTTTTTGATGCTATCAGAATTCGAGAAGAAGACAAAATTTTCATCGAAGATGTCTTTATAAGTAAAGATCAGAGCACACTATCACTGTTTCTCTGATCTGCGAGATCATGACGTGAAAATTCTACTTCTCAAAGACGCATGTTTTTTCACGTCTTGCAAGATACTCATTCTGATTTAATGTCTTCATTGATGCATACTTGGCTCAAAATTGTCTTGTTTGACTCAGAAGATTAGAAATTATGATTCTCGTATTTCTAACACTTTCGTAGATCAGCAGTCTTCATGACAAAGCATAAAGAAGAAATCATTCATTTCTGATGATACAGAATTTAACAAAGCGCTCTGCTGAGCTGTAGAAAGATTTCAAGCTTGTCGCAAAGATCATTATGAATGTTCTAAATCAGATGTGTCGCTATCTACAAGAGTCTTGAAAGTAGATCTAGTAGACTTGAGAGAGAAAGTTTCAAAGATTAAGTTGTACGTGATTCAGAAAGAAATCGCTTCATATATTTGTCTGAGTCATTGCTGAAGATTAATGTCAAACAAGGCGAAGATCATGCAATTCACGCTCAAGAAGTATCAGAGAGACATTTCATGAATGATGTTGCTCAAGATCTTTCAAGAGACGATTCTCGTTACGCTAAGACTAGGCGTACACTATCTTTGAATTGACTCACTTTGCATCATTCAAGACGACAAAGACGATTGACGCAGAGAGTTCAGTGAGATATGCTTCGTCTATTCGAGTGATGCACTCACTATATTTGCAACGAATTCGACAGACAGTCAAGAAGATCTGTTTCGCAAGTCATCATTTTTCGATCTTAGTCATAAGATCATGAATGATATCACAGATGACTGTCAATGAGAGATAAATGTCGCTTCTAACCTGAAAAATATTCAAAAGTTTCTATATTATTCAAAAGCATTTTCACTTTTTTCTCGTGCCTGAGTCTATCAAGAACGTCTGCTATCGTCTCGTCAGTTGCATTTCGAAGTCTTCGAGATCGAGTGAAAATGTGAGGCTGAAATTGCAGGCGAAGGTTTCACTATTTGCTCATCAAAGAATGTGAATGACATCTCTCTGAATCTTTCAGCTCAATCTATCAGCAAGCTGACTGATCGATGACACGAACTTGTAGAACGCTACTCATCACTGAATCTTAGCTTCAGCTTGAATCGTCTGTCAGCAGTTGACGAAGTTGCAAAACAAATGAAAGGTTTTGTTGGGACCGTACCAATGATCACCCAACCTAAGGAGCTCAGGGCTGGTATGTATGTAATTGTTATTTAGAGGTAGTAATAACAGGACATTAAGTGTACAGAAGAGAAGAGGAAACAGACTCTTCTAATATACTCAATGATCTTCGGCTGCGCTAAACCCAATTGGTAAATGTGATGAAGGGGGTGAAGGCAAAGGGGTGAAGGGAAAAGGTGACGAGGTAGGTGAAGGGGTAGGTGACGAGGTAGCCATGAGGGCGCGCGATGCGGGACCCAACTAGGCTTAGCGCCATGGCTGGCCCTATAGGGTTAGAACTAGTGCTGGCCGAGCCGGGCACGTTCGTAACATTACCCCCCCCCTCTGAACATTCA
>JAABUU010002234.1_pt1 | contig 28260 bp, 20 predicted proteins | sample 5559301 | NCBI WGS metagenome assembly JAABUU01 (sample SAMN10711884, study PRJNA513360) | rock metagenome | isolation source: Antarctica rocks | place: Antarctica: Victoria Land, Richard Nunatak white
GATCGGCGCGCCGCCGGCAATTCGGTAGACCTCGCCGCGGCCGCTCGCGGTGATGAAGGTGCCGTCGGCGGGTACGGCGCGCAACGTTCTCCATAGGGTGGCGGTCAGGACTTTGACCGGTTTGCTCCCACCGAACGGTGCCCAGCTACTGACATACACCGGGGCACCCCCGACGAGGCGGTAGACCGCGGTGGTGCCGGTGAGCCGGATGAAGTCCCCGGGTTTCGGCGGTGCCGGCGGAGGCGGGGGAGTGGCGGCCACTCGGCGCGAGGCCTGGATCGTCCGGGCCGCGAAGGACGCGGTGGCTCGCGCCGGATCCGCATAGGTATAGCTGTTCTGCAAGATGGCGACGTAGTAACGATCGGTGTATCCGACGGAGTTGATCACATTGCTGGCGCTGGACCAGAACTGGTCGTTACCCCAGCCCTGCTTGGAGCCATGGGTTCCAGAGAGCGAGTTCATCCCGAAGGCCTGGTTGAAGCCGTCGGAGCCCGACGGCGCCACCGCTGCCATCACCGGTAGCAACCAGGGCCCCACCTGCGCATCCCGACCGGCACGGTACAGAAAGGTCGTCATGTCGGCTGCGGTGATCCGGGCGGCCCCCCAGTGCCCGACCCGATCGGTCGCGTTGATGGTGGAGCGCATGCCGTAGCGGGCCGCGATGGTGGGAATGGCGGCAGAACTGAAGTAGGCGTTGGCGGTCGAGTCGTCGGAGTACCTGATCATGTAGCTCAGGTCGGCCAGCACGCCGGCGGACTGGTGCTGATATCCGCCGACCAGCACCAGGTAGTAGGCGGCCAGCATCAGCTTCATGATGGACTCGGAAGCCACCTGCGTGCCGGAGCTCGATTGCGCGAGCACCGCTCCGGAACTTCGGTCGAGCACGCTCAGGTAGTCATTGACGCCGTTGGCCGCGGCTTCCGAGTGGGCCGTGGCGACCGCCTGCGCCGGGGTCAGGGTGCCAGCGGCCAGAGCGGTCAGCACCGATCGAATGGCGCTGCCCTCGAGGCCGGCCACGATCGGTGTTCCGAGCTGCGCAGCCGAGGAACTCGACGCCGCCGTGGCGGTCCAGAAATCAGGGCTGCGCTTCCAGGGGTCGGTGCCGCCGGGAGGGCAGCCGTTGCGCAGGTGATGGAAAGCACCACGCACGTAACGACGCTGACGGCAACGAATCTCTTGCTCAAAAGGTCCCCTTTGATCGGCCGGCAACCCGAATTTAGTCGACCCCGGACCATGCGCTCGCCCGCGGCGATCCGACAGGTACGGAAGTCACCTAGAATCGCGTGGTTGAGGCAATCGGCGTCGACGTCCAGCCGTGCCGACTCGGACCGGGTCAGAAGGAGACCGGGTCAGAAGGAACAGTGCAGTCCAGGAGTGGCTCGCCCCCGGGCGTCGAACCACCGGACCGTGCTTTGCCGAACGCGCCGCCGTACGCCAGCCCTGACCGACCGCGAAATCATTCACCCGAGGAGTCCTGCACGTGAAGAGCACCGTCGAACACCTGAACCCGACCAGGGTCAAACTCTCCGTCGAGGTTCCGTTCGACGAACTGAAGCCGCATTTCGACAAGGCCTACGGCGCGCTCGCCGGCACCGTCCGCATTCCCGGTTTCCGCCCGGGCAAGGTGCCGTCGAAGATTCTCGACGCCAGGCTCGGCCGCGGCACGATTCTCTCGGAGGTGGTCAACGACGCAGTGCCGGCGAAGTACGGCCAGGCGGTGACCGAGGCGAATCTGAATCCATTGGGCCAGCCCGAGATCGAGGTCACCCGGATCGACGACGGTGACACGCTCGCCTTCACCGCCGAGGTCGATGTGCGCCCCGAGATCGTGCTTCCTTCCATCGAGAGCATCGAAGTTCAGGTCGATGACGTCGAGGTGACCGAGGCTGACATCGACGAGCAGGTCGACGTGCTGCGTGAGCGTTTCGCGGCGGTCACCCCTGTCGAGCGGGCTGCCATCGACGGCGACTCGGTGAACATCGACCTGCGGGCCGTGGTGGACGGACAGGACCTTCCGGACGCCAGCACCGATGGGTTGACCTACAAGATCGGCACCGGCGATCTGGTCGACGGACTGGACACCGCACTTGTCGATCTCTCCGCAGGTGAGACGGCGAACTTCACCACCGCGCTGGTGGCCGGTGAGCACGCCGGTCAGGAGGCCGAGGTCACGGTGACGCTCAACGGCGTCTCCGAGCGCACGCTGCCGGAGGTCGACGACGATTTCGCCCAGCTGGCGAGCGAATTCGACACGGTCGCGGAAATGCGCGACGACCTCGTCGAGCGGGTACGCAGGGTCAAGAATCTCACCCAGGGTAGCCAGGCGCGGGACAAGGTACTGGAAGCACTGCTGGAGGCGACGGACATTCCGGCCCCGGCCGGCATCGTGCAGTCCGAATACGAAGCTCGTCAGCACGACGCCGTGCACTCCTTCGACCACGACGAGGCGCAGCTGAACAGCTACCTCGAAGGTGAGGGTCAAACGTACCTCGAAGGTGAGGGTCAAACGCGCGACGAATTCGACGCCGAGACGAGAACAGCGGCGGAACAAGCGGTCCGGACCCAGTTGCTGCTCGACGCGCTGGCCGAATCGCAGGGCGTCGGGGTCAGCCAGGAGGAGTTCACCGAGCGAATCCTCTACAACGCCGAGCGTTTCGGGGTCGCTCCCGACGAGTACTTCAAGCGGCTGCAGGACGACAATCAACTGGGTGCCGTCATCGCGGACGTGCGCCGCGGCAAGGCGTTGGCCACGGCAGTCCAACTCGTCAAGGTCACGGACGCATCCGGGAACACACTCGACATCGCCGCCCTTTTCGGAGTGGAGGTCGTCGAAGAGGACGAAGACGAGGACGAGGACGGCGTCGTCGAGGGGAGCTCCACCGACGTGACGGCAGTCCTGGACACTCCGGTGGACACGGCAGCGGTCGAAGGTATTCCGTCCGCCGACGAGGAGACCGAAGCCGAAGCCAGGTAGTCGACCGACCGGAGCCGGTGCGGTGCCCGTGGTCACGCCGTCAGCGAACAGCTGACGCAACGGGCATCGCGTCGGCTCCTTCGTCGTTACTGTCGGAGACGTCGTTCCAGATCCACCCGATGAGCGGTCATCACCCAGCGTCGGGCCCTGCCGCCCAGATTCCCTACGTCCGCCAGATTTACCACTTCTTCAGCCAGATTTCCCACTTCTTCAGGAGGAGACGTCAGTGAGCCAACGTTCCACGCTTGCGGGCTTGACGGCCATCGAGAGCGCAGCACCAGAGATCCTGCCCGCCGTGATGCGTGGCACCCCGGGGCTCTCGCTGTCGGATTCGGTATCGGAGCGACTGCTTCGCGAGCGGATCATCATCCTCGGTTCCGAAGTACGTGACACCAACGCCAACGAGATCACCGCCCAGTTGCTCCTGCTGGCCGCCGAAGATCCTGAGAAGGACATCACCCTCTACATCAATTCTCCTGGCGGCAGTGTCACCGCCGGCATGGCGATCTACGACACGATGATGCTGATCGAGCCGGACGTGGCGACCACGGCGATGGGTCTCGCGGCGTCGATGGGCCAGTTCCTGCTCACCGCCGGCGCTCCCGGCAAGCGAGCGGCTCTGCCGCACGCCCGGATCCTGATGCACCAGCCGAGCGCCGGTGTCGGTGGTACCTCGTCCGACATCGCGATCCAGGCAGACATGCTGAACAAGTCGAAGCTGGAGATGGCGGAGTTGATCGCTGCGCACACCGGGCAGACCGTGGAGCGCATCACCGTGGACTCCGACCGGGACCGCTGGTTCACCGCCCAGGAGGCCTTGGAGTACGGGTTCATCGACAAGGTCGTTGCGCGGGCCGCCGAGAGCCCCGGCAACGCCGCTGCCGCCGACGGGCCGGCCAAACCGGTCAAGTAGCACCCGGACGGACCCGTATCCAAACCTCCCGACGTCACAGAGAGAAGTCCATCCAGATGAACCGTCCCGGCCACCAGATGCCTTCGGGTGTCGCACATGGCAACGCGATGAATCTTCCGCAAGCCCGCTACATCCTGCCGTCCTTCGTCGAGCGAACGAGCTACGGCGTCAAGGAGTCGAATCCCTACAACAAGCTCTTCGAGGAGCGCATCATCTTCCTCGGTGTGCAGATCGACGACGCTTCCGCCAATGATGTGATGGCCCAGCTGCTGACTCTCGAGTCCACCGACCCGGACCGGGAAATCACCATCTACATCAACTCGCCCGGCGGTTCGTTCACGTCGATGTCGGCGATCTACGACACCATGCAGTTCGTCCGACCGCACATTCGCACCGTCTGCCTCGGCCAGGCCGCCTCCGCCGCCGCGGTCCTGCTCGCAGCCGGCTCGAAGGGCATGCGCATGGCGCTGCCGAATTCGCGGATCTTGATCCACCAGCCGGCCACCGAGGGCGTCTACGGCCAGGTCTCCGATCTGGAGATCCAGGCCAAGGAGATCCAGCGGATGCGGAACTCGCTGGAGGAGATCCTCTCCAGGCACTCGAACAAGACGCCGGAGGAAGTGCGGCTGGACATCGAGCGGGACAAGATCCTGACTGCGGTCGAGGCCAAGGCGTACGGCCTGGTGGACGACGTGCTGGAGTACCGCAAGATCGACGTCTGATTCTCGAATGGCGGGAGAGCCGGTGGGCGACATCCTCGACTCGGTCGGCCCGTCCGCCCGTGGTGCGACTCATCCCTTGCGACCCGGTGGCCCCACCGATGCGAGCCCACCGTCGTGTCGTGACCGGCAAACCTGCGCCGGGCGGCGCGGTACCGGGTACCGTCGACAGGGCATCACAGCGTCGACAGCGCAGATCGTTGCCCTTGGCGTGCTGGCAGGTTGCTGCAGCGCCCCGGCCTCCGCACATCGTGCGCAGACGAGAAGTTCACCACTATGGGATGCGGCCAACGGCCTCGTCCAAGATCGAGAGGGCTCATGGCGCGCATCGGCGATGGGGGCGACCTACTGAAGTGCTCCTTCTGCGGAAAGAGCCAGAAGCAGGTCCGCAAGCTGATCGCCGGTCCTGGCGTCTACATCTGCGACGAATGCATCGATCTCTGCAACGAAATCATCGAAGAAGAGTTGGCCGAGACCAGCGAGGTGAAGCTCGACGACCTGCCGAAGCCGACTGCCATCCGCGAATACCTGGATCAGTACGTCATCGGTCAGGACACCGCGAAGAAGGCGTTGTCGGTCGCGGTCTACAACCACTACAAGCGTATCCAGGCGGGTCCTGATCGTGGGCCGGAGCCGGTCGAGCTGGCGAAGTCGAACATTCTCATGCTCGGTCCGACGGGATGCGGCAAGACCTACCTCGCCCAGACCCTGGCCAAGATGCTCAACGTACCGTTCGCGATCGCCGACGCGACCGCGCTGACCGAGGCGGGCTACGTGGGTGAGGACGTCGAGAACATCCTGCTCAAGTTGATCCAGGCGGCGGACTACGACGTCAAGCGGGCGGAGACCGGCATCGTCTACATCGACGAGGTCGACAAGATCGCCCGTAAGTCCGAGAATCCGTCGATCACCCGGGACGTCTCGGGCGAGGGCGTGCAACAGGCGCTGTTGAAGATCTTGGAGGGCACGCAGGCCTCGGTGCCGCCGCAGGGTGGACGAAAGCACCCTCATCAGGAATTCATCCAGATCGACACCACCAACGTTCTGTTCATCGTGGCCGGCGCTTTCGCGGGCCTGGAGAAGATCGTGGGCGAGCGGGTCGGCAAGCGCGGCCTCGGGTTCGGTGCGGAGATCCGCTCGAAGTACGACATCGATGCGTCGGACATCTTCTCCGACGTCATGCCCGAGGACCTGATCAAGTTCGGACTCATCCCAGAGTTCATCGGTCGGCTGCCGGTCGTCGCGGCCGTGACTCATCTCGACAAGGAATCCTTGATCAAGATTCTGACCGAACCCCGCGATGCCCTCTCCAAGCAGTATCAGCGGTTGTTCGATATGGACGGTGTGGCCCTGGAGTTCGACACCGACGCGCTGGAGGCGATCGCGGACGAGGCGATCAAGCGCGGTACCGGAGCCCGTGGGCTGCGCGCCATCATGGAGGAAGTGCTGCTGCCCGCCATGTACGAAGTGCCCGGCCGCGACGATGTCGAGCGTGTCGTGGTGACCGCCGAGACGGTCAAGAAGAACGTCTATCCGACCATCGTTCCGCGCGCGCCGAAGCGAACTCCCCGGGAAAAATCGGCCTGACCTGTTCTGGCCCACTGGGGCTTCGACCTTGTCTGCAGTCGGTGGCCCGGTGAACCGATGCGACCAACGCTTGCAGACGCCCACCAACCGTGCGGCAGAGCGGCTCAGATCCGCGCGGCGACCGTCGCCAGCGCGAAAGCCTCGCTGATGAGCTCGAAACTCCGGAGTCTCGCCGCTGGGCCGTGCACGCGGGTGGTGATCATCAACTCGTCGACGCCGAACTGGTCGACGAGTTTGCGAAGCGCCTCGGCAACCTGGTCAGCGGTTCCGATCACCTCGGTGCTCTGCATCGCGGCGACCAGGTCGGTTTCGGCCTGGGTGTACGGGTATTCCGCCGCTTCCTGCGGAGTGGGGGTACGCCGCAAGCGCCCGCTCCGCAGTAGGAGCATGGACAGCGCTCCAGCAGCGGCCTGATAACGGGCTTCGGACTCGGTGTCGGCGGCGGCAGCGGTCACGCCGATCATCGAATACGGCTCCGCCAGCTCCGCAGAGGGTTGGAAGCTGGCGCGGTAGAGGTCCAGGGCCGCCCCCGTCTGCCCACCGGCTCCGGCGAAGTGGTAGGCGAACGCGAAGGGCAGGCCCAGTCGGCCGGCCAGCCGGGCGGAGAAATCGGAGGAACCGAGCAACCAGATCGGTAAGGGCTCCGTGGGCGTGGCCTGGATTCGGGCAAAGGGGTGGCCGGCCGGGAAATCGGCATGCAGGAAGTGCTGGAGCTCCGTCAGCCGGTCGGGAAAGTCGTCGGACTGATCCTGTCCGGCATGCCGGCGCAGAGCGAATGCGGTGACCTGGTCGCTGCCGGGCGCCCGCCCGAGACCGAGATCAATGCGGCCGGGATGCAGCGCGGCGAGCGTGCCGAACTGCTCGGCAACGGCCAGGGGTGCATGGTTGGGCAACATCACGCCGCCCGAACCCAGACGGATGGTGCTGGTGGCCGCGGCCAGGTGAGCGAGCAGGACAGGAGGGGAAGCCGACGCCACCGCAGGAATCCCATGGTGTTCGGCGACCCAGAACCGGTGGTAGCCAAGTCGTTCGGCGGTCACTGCCAGCTCGGTGGTGGACAGCAGGGCATCCCGCGGCGTGCTTCCGGCACCCACGCCCGCGAGATCGAGAATCGACAGCGGAACCGGTGCCGAGCCGGCGGCTGCGCCGCGGATCTGGTCGTTCATGAAAGTCCTCCAACTGCCTCGGAGAATTCCGCGCCTCATTCCGCGCGCTGCAGGTTCGTCGGTCGGTGCGAGTGCGGTCGAGACCCCTTGCTGGTCAACCACCCACAGGCCGAAGGTGTTCCCGGACGATGCGTTCACCGCCGGCGTAGACGTTGAAACCTTCGCCTCGAGCGAAGCCCACGAGGGTGAGGCCGGTGTCGACGGCAAGTTCGACGGCCAACGAGGATGGTGCGGAGACGGCGATCAGCATGCCGATACCGGCCATCAACGCCTTTTGAACCAGCTCGAAAGAGGCACGGGACGAGGTCAGCAGGGCGTCGCCGCTCAGCGGTAGTTCGCCGGCGAGCAAGGCAGCTCCGATGACTTTGTCGACGGCGTTGTGCCGTCCGATGTCCTCCCGGAGGTACCGCAGCGATCCGGCCGGGGACAGCAGAGCCGCACCATGAATGCCGCCGGTCACGCCGAAGGCCTTCTGGCCGCCTCGCAGCCCCTCCGGAGCGGCGCAGACGACGGGCGCCTCGAAGGACAGGTCGACCGGCAGCGAGTGCCGGGTTCGCAAGCGGAGCGCGTCGATGGACGCCTTGCCGCAGACTCCGCAGGACGAGCTGGTGACGAATGCCCTGGAAGCGGCCGAGATGCGCTCGGGCAGCGGGCCGGCGAGCTGGACGTCCAGAACGTTGTAGGTGTTACGACCATTCTCGTCCACGCCGTCGCAGTACCGCATGACCGTGACGTCGGCAGCCTCTTCGATGATCCCCTCGGCGTGCAGGAATCCATGGACCAGTTCGATGTCGTTTCCCGCGGTGCGCATGGTGACACTGAGAGGTTCGCCGCTCAGCCGGATCTCCAGGGGCTCCTCCCCGGCGACCAGGTCGGCACGCTCGGTGAAGGCACCGCTGCGGTACCGCTGGACGCGGGTCCTGGCTGTCACTCTGCTCACCACGCCAGCATGCCAGCCGAACATCTGAACCGGACGGCCCACCGGGTGCGTACCCCGGGCGGCTCCCCCGTGATCACGTCCTAACGACGAACCATCCGAATCTCGAGAATTCCGGCGCTGTCGATCTTCTCGCTGCCATCGGGAATGAAGTCGTGGTGTACGTAGAACGCACTGGCTCGGGGATTGTCGCGATACACCCACAACGATGCGGGTTGATCGCCGATGGTGGCGTCGAGCAGCGAATCCGCGATGCCTGAGCCCTGATGGCCCTTGCGAACATAGATCGCGTAGAGCTCCAGTGGAACAGGAGGATCGTCCTCTCGCGCCGGTCCGGCGATGGCGATGCCGAGGACCTCGTCGTCCTGCTCGACCAGAAAATGGTCTGCCTCCCCGGACTCGATTTCCTGGCGACGCCTGATGGCCAATTTTTGGGGATCGAATTCAGCGAAACGTTCGGACCCCCAGAGGTTCTCGTATGCCTCCCGCCAGCAGGCAAGATGGCAGGCGGAGAAGGCCTCGGCGTCATCGGGCTGCGCCCTGCGGATCGTCGGGTCGCTCATGTGTCCACCTTCGGCGCGGCCGTCGGGCGAGGTCGGAACGGCGCCACCGGCCGGCGCCTCGACATCACCGATCGAATTAATTGCTCCCCCAGGCTAGTGCACCGCGGAACACAGCAGATTTCCTGGCCGGTCCACCGCCGCCGGGTCGGCCGGCGGCGTCCGGGCTGCCTGGGGCCACCCCGATCGATTGCCGCGTGCAAAGTGGCACCTCGATCGATTGCCGCGTGCAAAGTGGCACCTCGATCGATTGCCGCGTGCAAAGTGGCACCATGGTGACCGTGACCGTCTACCGCGACTTCGGTGTGGTGCTGCGGGTGACGAAGCTCGGCGAAGCCGATCGAATCGTCACCCTCCTCACCCGCCGAGAAGGCCGCGTTCGCGCCGTCGCCAAGGGTGTGCGTCGGACCAAGAGCCGATTCGGTGGGCGATTGGAGCCGTTCAGCCACATCGACCTGCTGCTCTATGCCGGACGAAACCTGGACATCGTGACCCAGGCTGTCACGCTGGACTCGTTCGGCTCCGCCATCGCCGCAGACTACTCGCGGTACACCGCGGCATCGGCGATCGTGGAGACCGTCGAGCGGCTCACCTCCGAGGAACACGAACCCTCCCTGAAGTTGTACCTGCTGCTGGTGTCCGTGCTGCGGGCGCTGGCGGAGACCGACCGGGATCCGTCGCTGCTGCTCGATGCATTTCTGGTGCGGTCCATGTCGTTGGCCGGATGGGCGCCGGCGCTGGCCGAGTGCGCCCGGTGCGGGGAACCGGGTCCGCACACCGCGTTCTCGATCCCGGCGGGCGGATTGTTGTGTGGGGGGTGTCGGTCGGCCGGCGTGGCGCGCCCGGCCCCCGGCGCCATCGCCCTGATGGCGGCGCTGGCGTCCGGGGACTGGCCGACCGCGGAAGCATCCGACGGGTCGATGCGCCGGGAGGCATCCGGGCTGGTCGCTGCACTCCTGCAATGGCACATCGAACGCGGGCTCAAGTCGCTGCCGCTGGTGGACCGGGGGAGCGTGGCCGAGCCGCCGGAGCTGCTGGGATATCCGGCTGCCCGGCAGGCCGCTCTGGTTAGGGCACGCGTCGATGCCATCAGCGGACCGTTGTCGTGAGGGCGCCGACCCCGCAGACCCCGCAGACCCCGCAGTCTGCGCAGTCTGCGCCCCGCGCGCCCCACCCGCATCGAAGCGGGGCTCGCCCTCCGGAGATCGCTGTCAGCGCGGTGCCCAATCACGTTGCGCTGGTGATGGACGGCAACGGACGTTGGGCGAAGGCTCGCGGGCTGCCGCGCACCGAAGGGCATCGGCGTGGTGAGGCCGCCCTCTTCGATGTCGTCGAAGGCGCCATCGAAATCGGGGTGAAACATCTTTCCGCATATGCGTTTTCGACCGAGAACTGGAAGCGCTCACCGGACGAGGTCCGGTTCCTGATGGGGTTCAACCGCGACGTCATCCGTCGTCGCAGGGACGACATGCACTCGCTCGGCGTGCGGGTGCGGTGGGCCGGCCGTCGCCCGCGGCTCTGGCGCAGTGTGATCTCCGAGCTGGAAGTCGCCGAGCAACTGACCGCAGCCAACGACGTCCTGACCTTGACGATGTGTGTCAACTACGGCGGACGTGCAGAGATCGCGGATGCGGTCAAGGCCATCGCGCTCGAGGTGGCCGCGGGACGGGTGAATCCGGCGAAGGTGAACGAGGCGATGATCGCGAAATATCTGGACGAGCCGGACATGCCGGACGTCGATCTTTTTCTCCGATCGTCCGGTGAGCAGCGGACGAGCAATTTTCTGCTCTGGCAGTCGGCCTATGCCGAGATGGTGTTCCTGGACACGCTGTTCCCGGAGTTCGACCGTCGCCATCTGTGGCACGCCTGCGAAATTTTCGCTTCCCGGCAGCGGCGTTTCGGCGGCGTGATCGGCGCCGAGCCCTCCGGCGGAGGCCCAGACCTCGAGGAGGCTACGGCCGATGACTGACGTCAGGACCCAGGTGGGGCCTGTTGCGGTCCGGCCCCGCCGCAGGTATCAGCCTGGCTCGTTGGAGATTTTCGGCTTGATCCTGCTGACAGCTCTGCTGCTCCGAACCCAGCTCGCCGGCTGGCTGACGGCCGTGCTGCCCAAAGGCTGGGCGACCGTGTTCGTCGCGATCTGCGTGCAGGCCACACCGTTCCTGGTCCTGGGCGTGCTGGTGTCCGGAGCGATCGCGGCGTTCGTACCGGCGAGTTTCTTCAGCCGGGTGATGCCGACGAACGCTGCGCTGGCCGTTCCGTTGGCCGGCGTCTGCGGCATCGCGCTACCCGGGTGTGAGTGCGGCTCGGTTCCGATCGCCAACCGGCTGATCGACCGCGGCGTGCGTCCGTCCGCGGCTCTGGCGTTCCTGCTGTCGGCGCCGGCGATCAATCCGATCGTGCTGGTAGCGACTGCAGTGGCCTTCACGAACGAGCCGCGGATGGTGTGGGCGCGACTGGTCGCCGGACTGCTGACAGCGGTGCTGGTCGGCTGGGTGTGGGAGAAGCTCGGCCGTCCGGAATGGATGAAACCGAAGGTGCGCACGTCGGCGGCAACGGGCTCGGCCGACGGGACCGGAGCTCGGGTGTTCCTTCCGACGGTCCGCGCCGACTTCACCCAGGCGGCCGGATTCCTGGTGATCGGTGCGGCCGCGGCCGCGACCCTGAACACAGTGGTGCCGAGGCAGTTCATGACCGGTGTCGGCAATTCGGCGATTCTGACGGTGCTCACCATGGGCGCGCTGGCCTTCGTCCTGGCGCTCTGCTCGGAGTCCGACGCGTTCGTCGCGGCTTCGTTCTCCACCATCCCGGTGGTCGGGAAGCTGGTTTTCCTGACGGTCGGCCCGGCAGTGGACATCAAGCTCTTCGCGATGCAGTCGGGCACCTTCGGACGCAGATTCGCCGTGCGCTTCGCGCCGCTGACCTTCGTCGTCGCGGTACTGGTCGGCGTCGGCACCGGATTGCTGTTCTTCCAAGGGTGGAGGTGACCTGATGAACAAGGCGACTCAGTCCGCGGTGGTCGGGCTGCTCGGCGGTCTGCTGATCTTCATCACCGTCACCGGCCGCTACACCGCCTATGTGAAACCCGGCTTCGCGCCGCTGCTTGTACTCGCCGGCGCTGTGCTGATCGCCGTCGGGCTGGCGTCGGTCATTCCCGCGTTGGGAATGGATCACCCCGCGCTGGGAGTGGATCACCCCGCGTTGGGAGTGGATCACCCCGCGAGCCCGCCCCGGGACGGCGATGTGGATCAAGGGACGTCGCCACTGCCCGCGCACGGTGTCACCGGGGGTGCCGAGCACGGTGTCACTGGGCGTGCCGAGCACGCCGATTCGCACGCTCATTCGCATGACCGGGCCACAGCGCCCTGGCTGATCCTCGCGCCCATCCTGATCCTGTTCCTGTTGGCTCCGCCGGCCCTCGGTGCGGATGCGGTCAGCCGCAATGCCGGATCTCAGGCTCTGGCCGGCCTTGCCGGTATGGCGCCGCCGGCAGCGGCCGGGGCCGACGTCGGTGCGGGCGGTTCACCGGGAGGCTATGCCCCGAACGACGGCAGCGGTCATGCCATCGGAACGAAGGCCTTCGCGCAGAAGCGGCCCACCATGACGTTCCCGGCGCTGCCGGGCGGCAAGGATCCTTCGCTCGCTCTGAAGGATTTCGTGATGCGGGCGCTGTACGACGGCCAGAATTCAGCGTCCGACAACGACCTCACCGTGATCGGGTTCATCGCCGCGACCGGAGATGGTTACCCACAGGGTTTTTCGCTGGCTCGAGTCACCATCAGTTGCTGCGCCGCCGACGCCAGTCCGCTGCGGGTGCACATCGACGGGACGGCCCGCTATCCGGTTGACACCTGGGTGAGTGCGGTGATCAGCGCCCGACCGGGCACAGCCGGGCCTGACAACGACTACGTGCCGACGGTGGACGTCACCTCGATGGTTCCGATCGCACAGCCGGCCGACCCGTACGAACACTGATCTGTCGGTGCTCGACGTCCCGCTCGGCGGCCGCCGGGTGGGACGTCGGTCAGATCTCGCTGCGCAACGCTTCGGGGAGGGTGGCGTGGCTGAAGATGAACCCGGATTCGAGCAGGGCCGTCGGCAGGGCGTTCTGGCCACTGACGACCTCTTCGGCGAATCCGCCCAGCACGAGTTGCAATGCCACCTTCGGAACCGTCCACGGCGTCGGCCGGTGCAGGGCGCGACCCAGATCCTTGGTGAACTCGGCGTTCGTCACCGGTGCAGGACCGCTCATGTTGACCGGTCCTGCGACGTCGGCCGTCAAGAGATGCACGATGCCGTCGATCTCGTCGGTCGCCGAGATCCACGGAAAGTACTGCCGTCCTGAACTCAGCTTGCCGCCGGCGAACAGCTTCGTCAGCAACACCAACCTCGGCAGCAGCCCGCCCTCGCGACCGAGAACCAGGCCGGTGCGCAGATGTACCACCCGCACGCCGGCTCGGTCGGCGGGCGCGGTGGCTTCCTCCCAGGCGACGCAGACTCCGGCCAGGAACGACGTGCCGGCATGCGCGGATTCGTCGATCGGTTCGTTTCCCCGCGAACCGTAGTAGCCGATCCCCGAAGCGTTGATCAGGATAGGAACATCGACCTGGACGCAGGCCTTCGCCAGCAAACCGGTGGACCGCACTCTGGAACTTCGAATGAGGTCCTTGTACTGGGACGTCCAGCGTCTGTCGCCGACACCGACTCCGCACAGATTGATGACCGCGTCGGCGCCTCGAAGCTTCTCGACATCGAGTTCGTCGTGGTCGGGATCCCACCGCACCTCGGTCTCTCGAGCTGATTGCCGGGCGTCCGGCGCTGGTCCGACGGTCTGGCCCGGTGGGTGTTCCGGCGTTGGTCGAGTTCCGGTCGCGCCGCGAACCAATCGAATGATCTCGTGATCGGCGGAGCGGAGTTTGGCCAACAGTCGACCCCCGAGGAATCCACTGGCACCTGCAACCACGATCTTCATCGATGTGTCCGTCCTTCCGGGTCGGAACCCAACGGCGGCCCGGTCGAACGCCGACTGCTCAGCGCTCGACCGTTGTGCGGGGCGGGTGGGGTCAGAGCCCGAGGTCGCCCTCGAAATCGCCCGCCTCGATCCGCTTCTTGATCGCGGCGAGGAAGCGGGAGGCGTCGGCACCATCGATGTTGCGATGGTCGTAGGACATGGCCAGGTACGCCATCGAACGGATCGCGATCACTTCGTCGCCATCTGATCCGGCGACGACAACAGCGCGCCGAACGATCGCCCCAGTCCCCAGGATCGCCGACTGCGGCGGCACGAAGATCGGCGTGTCGAACAGAGCGCCCACCGACCCGGTGTTGGTAATGGTGAAGGTTCCACCGGACAGGTCATCGGGGCCGATCTTGTTGTCCCTGGTGCGGGCAGCCAGGTCGGCGATCTTCCGGGCGATACCGCCGATGTTGAGGTCGTCGGCGTCCTTGATGACCGGAACGATCAGTCCCCGTGGAGTGTCAACCGCAATTCCAAGGTTCACCGAACCGTGGTAGGTGATCTCCTTGAGATCCTCCGACAGCGACGAGTTGATCACCGGGTACAGCTTGGTCGCCTCCACCGCGGCCTTCACGAAGAACGGGAGATAGGAGAGTTTGACTCCCTCCCGCGCCTCGAAGCCTGACTTCGCCCTGGTCCGCAGATTCGCGACCCTGGTGACGTCGACCTCGATCACCGTGGTCAGCTGGGCAGCCGTCTGCAGGCCGTGCAACATGTTCTTGGCGATGGACTGGCGAATTCGGGGAAGCTTCGCGGTGGTGCCGATCAATGCGGTCGCCGCGACATCGGGAGTCGCCTTGGTGGCGCCGGCAGCGCTGCCTGTCGCCGACGCCGTCGCTGCTGGGGCCGCCGCGGCGGCGGCCGCCTCGGCAGCCGCTTTCGCGGCATCCCCGGCGGCGACGACGTCTTCCCGACGGATCCGGCCACCCACCCCGGTTCCGGTGACGGACGAGAGATCGACTCCCCGGTCGGACGCCAATTTCCTGATCACCGGAGTGACGTAACCGCTCGGCTCGCTCTTGGCCGCCGGCTGCCAACTCGGAGCAGCCGGAGCAGCCTGCGCAGCCGGAGCAGTCGCCGCCGTTGAAGCTGCGGACTCATTCTTCGGCGCCGGTGCCGCCGCCGGTGCCGCCGGAGCGGCTGGCGCCGCTTGCTTCGCGGGCGCTGCAGGCGCCTGCGCCTTCGGCTCAGGAGCGGCGGCCGCAGGCTCTGGCGCGGCGTCGGGCTCAGGGGCGGCAGTCGCCGTCGAGCCCTTCTCGCCGATGATGCCGAGCCGGCCGCCGACCTCGACCGTTTCATCCTCGCCGACGCTGATCTCGAGCAAGGTGCCGGCGATGGGTGACGGAATCTCGGTGTCGACCTTGTCCGTGGAGATTTCGACCAGCGGCTCGTCGACTGCGACGTCGTCGCCGACCTGCTTGAGCCACCGGGTAACCGTGCCCTCGGTCACCGATTCACCCATGGCGGGCAGGGTGACAGCGGTGCCGGATCCACCGGCCGGCTTCGTTTCGGCGACCGGCTTCTCGGCCGGGGCTTCGACGTCCTCCGACGGTGTCTCGGCCGGCTCGGTCACTTCTGCCGCGGGCGCGGCTTCGGGTTCGGGCTGCGCATCGGACTCCGCGTCCGAATCTGCGGGTGCGGACGGTCCGGGCTCTGCCACCGGATCCGACGAAGCAGCCTCCTTCGGATCGGCCGAAGCCCCACTGCCGTCCCCGATCACCGCGAGTTCGGCGCCGACCTCGGCTGTCTCGTCCTCCGCGACCACGATCTTCTCGAGTACGCCGGCGAACGGAGACGGAATCTCCGTGTCGACCTTGTCTGTCGATATCTCGACCAGTGGTTCGTCGACTGCGACGTCGTCGCCGACCTGCTTCAGCCAGCGGGTCACAGTGCCTTCGGTGACGCTCTCACCGAGAGCGGGCATCTGCACGGAGTTCGACATGGATTCTCTTCCCTACCTGGTCGACGAGCGGTATGTCCCGTTCGTTGGATACTCGTTGAAATGCTGTGCGTTATCACCGGTACCACCGGCGCCGGCGGTACCCGAGCGCAGGGTCAGTGGACGTGCAACGGCTTCCCCGCCATGGCGAGCATGGCCTCACCGATGGCCTCGTACTGGGTCGGATGGGCATGGATGAGCGGAGCGACGTCCTCCGGATGCGCCTCCCAGCCGACGATCAGTTGCGCTTCGCCGATCAGATCACCGACCCGGGCACCGACCAGGTGAATGCCGAGAACCGGACCGTTCTTCAACCGGACCACCTTCACGCCGCCCGCGGTGCGCAGGATCTGCGACTTGGGATTGCCGCCGAGGTCGTAGAGGTAGGTCTCGACGGCGTCCACCCCGTGAACTTCGGTGGCCTTGGCCTCGGTCACTCCGACGGAGGCGATCTGCGGGTCGCAGTAGGTGATCTTGGGAATCAGCGAGTCCGGAATGACCTCCGGGTGCAGCCCGGCGATCTCCTCGGCGACGAAGATGCCGTGCTGGAATCCGCGGTGGGCCAGCTGTAGACCTGGAACGATGTCGCCGACGGCGAATACATTCGGCAAATTGGTGCGCAACCGCTCGTCGGTCGGAACGAAGCCACGATCCATCGCGAGACCGGCCTCCTCGAAACCGCAGCCGGCGGTTGCGGCACCACGGCCGACCGCAACAAGCAGGAGGTCGGCCGAGAAGGTCTTGCCGTCCTCGAGGGTGACCGTGACGCCGCTGTCGTCCTGGGTGACACCGGCGAACCGGACGCCCGTCGAGAACGCGATCTTCCGTTTGCGGAAGGCCCGTTCCAATTGCTTCTGCGCCCACGGATCCTCGGCCGGAACCAGGCTCGGGAGGGCTTCTACGATGGTGACCTGCGAGCCGAAGGAGGCCCAGACGGATGCGAATTCGACGCCGATGACTCCGCCGCCCAGCACGATGGCGCTTTCCGGGATCCACTGCAGGCCCAACGCCTGTTCACTGGTGATCACCCGGCCTTCGATATTCAGGCCCGGCAGCGACTTCGAGTAGGAACCGGTCGCGAGCACCACGTTGGTCCCGATGTACCGGTCGTCGCCCACCACGACGGTGTTCGGCCCGACGAACTTGCCTTCACCCGCGACGACGGTGATGCCGCGCGACTTGACCAGACCGGCAACGCCCTTGAACGCCCGGTTGACGATGCCGTCCTTGTACTTGTGCAGGCCAGGAACGTCGACTCCGTCGAAGGTGGTCTTCAGGCCGAAGGCCGCGCCCTCGCGGGCATCGTCGGCGACCTCCGCCGCGTGCAGCAGGGCCTTGGTCGGAACACAGCCACGGTGCAGGCAGGTGCCGCCCAGCTTGTCCTTCTCGATCAGGACGACGGAGGATCCCAGCTCCGCGGCGCGCAGCGCCGTGGCATAGCCGGCTGATCCTCCACCGAGAACGACCAGGTCGACAGTGGTGTCGGTCATTGAATACGAACTCCTCGGGCTCTCGCGGAAACGTCATCGGGAGCGGGCGAAAGGATTCCCGCCGCCGGTGCGCCTCCATCTTGGCATCTCGGCCGACAGTGTGCGCCGCGGGTGCGGCTTGGCCGAGGGCGCCCGACCGGTGATCTGCTCGACGCAGATCCCCATCGGCACGCCAAACCGGCGCGTTGGTTCTGCGCCGTTGGCCCCCATATCTCGACCGGATGGTTGACACTGTCCAGAACGGCCGCCGAAGATGGCGACGCTGTGGACGGCGTCAAGAGGAACAACACCGTTGGTTGCCCGGTTGCGGCCGACGTTCGCCGTCGGCGCAACCGGATCCGTGCTGGAGGACAGGGGGAGCGATGGGCTGGTTCTCCAAGCGCAGGACGGTGGTCGAAAGTCCGAAGGCGCGGCGTCGTGCGGACGCGGAGTCAGTGGACAATTGGGTGAACGAGCGCCGCGGCGTCGAGGTCTACGTCGAGCCGAAGACTTCTCTCACCCCGGTAACCATGCTGCTGGTGGCCCACGACGGCGAGTTCACCCGCCGCTTGGTGAACTCCCCGGAAGCCGCGAAGAGTTTCGCGCGTCACCACCGGATACCGGTCTATGACGCCACCATCATCGGATATCCGCAGCGCATGCGGGACTACTCGAAGCGGCAGATCATCCTGGCGCAACGGAACAGACGCGAGATGCTCGGCGACTGAGCAGCAGCTGCTCAACCGGCTGCGATTTCCTGCAGAACCGCCAGCAGCGTTCGGACCGGCACGCCGGTTCCACCGGAGCCGTTGTAGCCGTACGGCTTTCCAGTGTTGTAAGCAGGACCCGCCACGTCGAGGTGCGCCCACGGAAGGCCATCCGGAACGAAACAACTCAGATAGTGTCCGGCCACCAACATGCCCCCGACCCGATCCCAGTTGATGTTCTGCAGATCCGCAATGGGAGAGTCGATGCTTTCCCGCAGCTCTTCGGGCAGCGGCATCGCCCAGCCGCCCTCACCGACCTCACGGGCCAACTCGGCGACCCGATCGCGGAGATCGTCCGACCCCATCACCGCCATCGTTCGGTTGCCCAGTGCCACCACCTGCGCGCCGGTCAGCGTCGAGGTCTCCAGGAGGTAGTCCGGGCTCTCCTGCGCCGCCCGGGCGATCGCGTCGGCCAGCACCAGTCGACCCTCGGCGTCGGTGTTCAGCACGTGAACCGTCTTGCCCGGCTCGCCGTTCGCGCCGTAGTGACGGATCACGTCGCCGGGCCGGTAGGAGGACCCGGATGGCAGGTTCTCCGCGAGAGCCGCCCAGGCGGTCACCTTCACCGGGAGGTTCAGCGCGGCCGCGGTGATCACGGTGGCCACCACCGCCGCAGCGCCGGACATGTCGCTGGTCATGTTCTCCATGCCCTGCGCGGGCTTGATCGACAAGCCACCGGAATCGAACGTGATGCCCTTGCCCACCAAGGCCACCGAGCGTTTGGCCTCGGCAGGGGAGTAGGTGATCCGGACCAGCCGCGGCGGGCGGACGGACCCGGAGCCGACTGCGACGATGCCGCCGAAGCCGGCCGCCTTCAGTTCCTGCTCGTCCAGGACCTCTACCACGAGTCCCGCCGTCTCCGCGGCGGTGGTGGCGCGGTCCGCGAAAGCGGCCGGGTACAGCTCGTTGGGTGCGGTGTTCACCAGGTCACGGGCCAGCAGGACCCCCTCGGCGGTGATGACGGCCGTCCTGAATCGGGCTCTGACCGCGTCATCGTCCTCGGGAACCGCAAGCGCAATGGTTTCGACAGGAGGCTTGGCCGGCGCCTTGTAGCGATCGAAGACGTAGGCACCGAGAAGGTGACCCTGTGCCGCGGCGGCCAGATCGATCAACGACAGGGTGGAGACGACAGCTGCAGAACCTGCCAGAGCTCTGGAGGCGATGCCGGCACCTTTGCGCAGGACCTCCGCGGTGAACTTCGCTCGTTCGCCCAGTCCGACGACGGCGAGCAACCGCCCAGAACCGGTTCCGGCGCCGGGCACCAGGGTCAACTCGCCGGCCTTACCGACCGCACCGGCCAGCGCGGCGGCGTTCACCGCGTCGGTGTAGGCCGCGTCGGCGGCCACCGGCTTTTCTTCGCCGGCGTAGGCACCGATCACCAGGACATCGGCAACCGCCTTCGCCGGGTCGTGGACGGTCAGGGTCAATGTCGTCATCTGGTGTGCTCCTCGGGTGCGGGTCGTCGGGCGCAACGTTAGCCGCGATCCCCGTTCCCGGGTGGGCGGACCAGTCGGCAGGGCTACGGTGTTGTTCCATGTCCGACGAACTATCAGGCGCCGACTCCTTGCTCCACTCTCCCGTGCACGAGGCGCACCTGGCGCTGGGAGCCACGATGGGCGCGTTCGGTGGCTGGGAGATGCCGATCTCGTACGCGGGTGGCGGTGTGGTCGCCGAGCACATCGCGGTTCGCACCGCCGTGGGGATCTTCGACGTGTCGCATCTGGGCAAGGCCGATGTGACCGGGCCTGGGGCCGCACAGTTCGTGAACCGTTGTCTGACTGCAGATCTCGGCAGGATCGGTCCGGGACGAGCCCAGTACACGATGTGCTGCAACAATTCCGGCGGGGTCATCGACGATCTGATCGCCTACCTCGTCGCCGACGACGAGGTCTTCGTCGTTCCGAACGCAGCCAACGCCGCCGAGGTAGTCGCGGTGCTGCAGGCCGCTGCTCCGGAGGGTGTGCAGATCCACGATCGGCACGGAGAATTCGGGGTTCTAGCGGTTCAGGGCCCGTTGGCAGCCGAGGTGGTGGCCGCGGTGGGATTGCCGACCGAACTCGACTACATGGCATGGGCGGATGGGACCTGGGTCGCTGCCGACGGGACGACCGCGACGGTGCGGGTGTGCCGGACCGGATACAGCGGTGAACTGGGTTTCGAACTGCTGCCACCGTGGGGAGCGGCTCGTGAACTGTGGGACCGACTGCTGACCGAGGCCGCCTCCCGCGGTGGACGCCCGGCGGGCCTCGGCGCGCGGGACACCTTGCGCACCGAGATGGGCTATCCGTTGCACGGGCAGGACCTGGGGCCTGACATCACGCCGGTGCAGGCCCGCGCGGGCTGGGCCGTCGGCTGGCAGAAGCCGGCCTTCTTCGGGCGTGCGGCCCTGCTGGCCGAACGAGCGGCCGGCGCACGAAGGTCGCTGCGCGGACTGGAGGCGCTGGATCGGGGGGTGCTCAGGCCACACCTTCGAGTGCTGTCCGCCGCCGGCGCTGCAATCGGTGAGACCACCTCCGGCACGTTCTCGCCGACCCTGGGCAAGGGCATCGGCCTCGCCCTTCTCGATTCCGCGGCCGGTGTGGAGGACGGCGACGAAATCACTGTCGACGTGCGCGGCCGACTGCTGCGGGTGCGAGTGGTGCGGCCGCCTTTTGCGCCGTCCCATGTCAAGTAGCCGCCTCGCGCCCTTCGCCGGCGGTCCGGCATCCGTCGCTACCCGAAGGGCATGCCGACCTGCTGCGTGAATGCATCGACGGTTCGAAGGGAGGCTACCGGGGGCGTCGCAGCGACCGATTCCGACCCCCCGGCGCAATACTAGGACGTCCTACTGTTGTAGTAGATTCACCCCATGACGACCGACTTCATCCGGACCAGCAACCCCGCTTCCGCATCGGACGAGCGTCGGGCCGAAATTCTGGCCGCACCCGGCTTCGGCCGTTATTTCACTGATCACATGGTCATCATCGACTACGACGACGGCCGCTGGCGCGACGCCAGAGTCATGCCGTACGGTCCGTTCACGATCGACCCAGCCGCCATGGTGCTGCATTACGCGCAGGAGATCTTCGAGGGACTGAAGGCCTACACCCAACCCGACGGCTCGGTCGCCAGCTTCCGTCCCAGCGCAAACGCGGCCCGGCTCAACCAATCCGCCGACAGGCTGGGAATGCCGCGCCTGCCGGAAGAATTTTTCCTGCAATCGCTGCGAGAACTCGTCGAGGTCGATCGCGCCTGGGTGCCGACCGGCGAAGAAGCATCGCTGTACCTCCGGCCGTTCATGTTCGCAGCGGACGTCGGCCTGGGCGTGCGGCCATCCAAGAAATACATCTATTCGGTGATCGCCTCGCCCGCCGGTTCCTACTTCGCCGGGGGAGTCCAGCCGGTCAGCGTCTGGTGGTCGACCGAATACGTCCGTGCGGCTCCGGGTGGGATGGGAGCTGCCAAGACCGGCGGCAACTATGCAGCATCGCTGGCCGCTCAGGCCCAAGCCGCCGACCAGGGGTGTGATCAGGTGGTCTGGTTGGACGCAGTCGAGCGCCGATGGGTCGAGGAGATGGGCGGAATGAATTTGTTCTTCGTCTTCGGCTCCGGACCGGACGCGGAGGTTGTCACGCCTGAGTTGTCGGGATCGTTCCTGCCCGGCGTCACGAGGAGCTCACTGCTTCAACTCGCTCGCGATCGCGGATATCGAACCGCAGAGCGTCGGATCTCGACGGACGAGTGGGCCAAGAAGGTCAACTCGGACGAACTGACCGAGGTCTTCGCCTGCGGCACGGCCGCGGTGATCACCCCGGTGGGGTCGGTCAAGCATGCGGGCGGAAGCTTCGACATCGCCGATGGTGGCCCAGGGCCCGTCACGATGGAACTCCGGAAAGCCCTGATCGGACTGCAGCGCGGGCAGGCGACCGACCCGCACGGTTGGATGGTTCCGCTGCTGCCCGCCTGAGTCCCCTCGCCCAGGCAGGACCACGGGCTCCTGCATGAACGACGAAAAGGCGGCGGAACCCTGTGTGGGTTCCGCCGCCTTTCGCGAAGCGATTCAAGCGACTCCGGTAGCTAGCCCCGGACCACTTTGCCGGCTTTGAGACATGAGGTGCAGGCGTTGACCCGCTTCACCGTGCCGGGCGCAACCTGGGCACGCACCGCCTGGATGTTCGGGTTCCATCGACGGTGGGTACGACGGTGGGAGTGGGACACACTCATCCCGAAGCCCGGGCCCTTGCCACAGACGTCACACACGGCAGCCACGTGGGCTCAACCCCTCACGAAGAAAGCGAGCCGACCGGCCGGCCGGCTCAAAATGATTAGTACTTGCGTGGTTCGTTGCATGTCGGGTGAACCCGGGCAACCCTCCAAGGATAGCCAGGCGGAGGCGGTCGGCCAAATCGTCTGGTTCGCTCTCCGGCCGGCCACGCCCGGTCCACCATCCAGATCCGGACGGCGGCCCCGACCATCCGCGTCCGGACGGGCAAGATGATCGGATGACGACCTTCGATACGGAGCTGGTCGAACGATGGTTCGGTCTGCTGCTCGATTCGCAGGGCGACGGCGACGAACTGTTCCGAGTACGGCCGGACGCGGTCGAAAGACAGGTGCTGGTCGACGGCGGGCGGGCGATTTCCGCCGCAGTCGGCCGGGCAGCCCTGCCCACTGTTGAGCGGCCGCCCGCGGACGCCGCAGCGGCCCTGCTGCAGGTCTACCTGACCGGGATGGCAACCGGAATCGCGGGCGCCCGGCAGGCCATGTCGGACAGCGGCGACGCCGGCCAGGCATCGGCTGGCGACCGGTTGTCCCTGGTAGCGGGATTGATCGCCGGCGGAGCGGCTATCCAGGTCGCTCCTGGCGGCGACCCGACCCAGTCGGTCGATCGGCAATTCCCCGGGTCAGCGGGCACCGCCGTCGAGGTGGCCAGGACAGCCGGCACCACTGCGGCTGAACTGGTGGTCGACGGCGCCGACCTATACACGATCACCAGCGCCGCTGCGGCGGCAGTGCTGGCGGCCGGGCCACCGGACCTCGCCAATCGTGAAGCAGGCTATCGAGCGAGGGCCCTGGTCGGCATGGTGTTGATCACCCTGCAGCGAAGCACCGCGCCGCCGGGCGCTCCGGTCCGTCCCCCCAGCTGCGGAGCGGCGCCCGGATCCAACGTCGGTGTCGAGCTGTCGGCCGAGGTGACGTTCACCATGTTCCTCTCGCGGGAAGATTGCGATCGGCTCACAGTGTTTCTCGGCGGGTCCGCGGACGAGGTCGTCGTCTGGTCCGAGGGCGACCGGCGATACTTCCACGTACACACCCGGATGGCCGGTGAGGTCATCTCCGAGGCCTACGCGAGCGGTGCGGTGTTCTCCCTGACCGTCGGTCGGCGGGAATGAGCTGACCGGTTCTGGCGCTGTCGGTGGGCCAGGTGATGATGTGCGGGGCGTGGTGATCCTGGTCGGATTGCGTCCGGTCCGGCAACTCGTGAGGGGTAGGTGAGCGGTGGTGGCCGAGGTTTCTGCTCACGCCGCCGGCGTGTGTCTGGTTACGCCGCTCAAGCAGGTGCTCGGCACGCGGGCGGCCAAGCAACTCCTGGAAAAGCTTTCGCTGCAGACGGTGGGAGAGTTGCTCCGCTACTACCCCCGCAAGTACGACCGGCGTGGGAAGCTGACCGACCTCTCCGGGTTGACGATCGGCGAGCGAGTGACGGTGCTGGCGTCCGTCCGATCGGTCAAGGAGCGGAGGATGGGTCCGAACTCGAAGGTGCGGACGGTGACCAACGTCGTCATCGGTAATGGCGCCAAGCAGTTGACCTGCACGTTCTTCAATCGATGGAACCTTGCGGGACAGCTGCCGGTAGGCACGGACGCGATGTTCTCCGGCACGGTGAGCGCGTTCAACGGCGCGCTGCAGATCACGTCCCCGCAGGTGGCCGTGATCGGTAAGGACGACGTCGTTCGACGGGCAACCGGCGCGGCGAGCGGGCGCACGCTCACGGCATCGAACGCTGCTCAGGCATCGGAGGCTGCGGCGCGACCGACCGGGCCGGAGCGATCCGGCGAGCAGGTCAAGGACGCCATCGAGGTGGTCGAGTCGTTCTCCGGTGGCATCATTCCGGTCTACCCCCTGTCCGAGGGCATCACCGGCGCCCTGCTGCAGCGCTGCGTCAAGACGGTCCTGGATGTGCTGGACGAGGTGGACGATCCGGTACCCATCCAACTGCTTGCCGAACGAGGTCTGGTCGATCTCACCGACGCCCTGCGCGACGTCCATCGGCCATCCGCTGAACAGGCGCTGGACGCAGCCGTCGCCAGGCTCCGGTACGACGAGGCGCTGTCGATCCAGCTGGTGTTGGCCAAGCGACGCGCCGAGATGCGCAGTTGTCCGGCCGAGCCGTGCCCGCCGATCGCGGGCGGTCTGCTCAGCGCGTTCGACGCTGATCTGCCGTTCGTCCTGACCGCAGGACAGCAGGCCGTCGGTAAGGTCATCGCCGAGGACCTTGCCACGATCCACCCGATGAACCGGTTGCTGCAGGGCGAGGTCGGTTCCGGTAAGACTGTCGTCGCCCTGCGGGCAATGCTGCAGGTGATCGACTCCGGCCGGCAGGCGGTACTGCTGGCACCCACGGAGGTGCTCGCTGTTCAGCACGCACGTTCGCTGCGCTCGGGACTCGGACCGCTTGGGAACAGCGGCGAGTTGGGAGCGTCGCCGAGAGCGATCAAGATCACTCTGCTGACCGGCTCCATGCCGGTTGCCGCTCGACGAGAAGCGTTGCTGGACATCGTCTCCGGCCAGACCGGCATTGCGGTCGGAACGCATGCGCTGCTGTCCGAAAACGTGTTCTTCGCCGGCCTGGGGCTGATCGTCATCGACGAGCAACATCGTTTCGGTGTCGAGCAGCGCAATGCCCTGCGGAACAAGGATCCGGCCGGTAGCCCGCCGCACGTGCTGGTGATGACAGCGACGCCCATTCCGCGCACCGTGGCGATGACGGTCTACGGCGATCTCGACACGTCCATCCTGTCCGAGTTACCGACGGGTCGATCGCCCATCTCGACGACCGTGGTCCCGGTCGGCGAGAAACCCGCCTGGCTCGACAGGGCATGGAACCGGGTGCACGAGGAGGTGGCGGCCGGTCACCAGGTGTTCGTCGTCTGCCCGAAGATCGGGGACGGGCCGGAGTCGGTTTCCAAGGGCAGCGGTCCGAAGGCGAAACCGGCTCCCGATGACGACATCGACCTGGGCGGTTTCGACGACGACCGGAGCCCGAGCGACGGCGGCGATCGGAGACCGCCGTTGGCCGTGCTCGACATGGCGGATTCCCTCCGCGACGGACCACTGCGCGGTTTGCGGCTCGGTGTGCTGCACGGGCGGTTGCCCGCGATCGAGAAGGACGGGGTGATGACCGAGTTCGCCGCCGGCCGGATTGACGTCCTGGTGGCGACGACCGTCATCGAGGTCGGCGTCGACGTTCCCAACGCGACCATGATGGTCGTCCTCGACGCCGAGAGATTCGGGATGTCGCAGTTGCACCAGCTGCGCGGTCGGGTCGGGCGTGGCGTCGCGCCGGGCATCTGTCTGCTGGTGACGGAGTCCCCCGACGGGTCGGTCGGGCGCAGCCGGCTGGCCGCCGTGGCAGCAACGAACGACGGTTTCGTGCTGGCGGAGTCCGATCTGCAGCTGCGCCGGGAGGGAGACGTGCTCGGCACCTCTCAGGCCGGTAGGTCATCGGGACTCAAGCAGCTGTCGTTGCTCCGCGATCGAAAGGTGATCGAGGAGGCGCGTCGCGACGCCATCGAGTTGGTGCGGTCGGATCCGTCCTTGGCGGAATATCCGGGTCTTGCGGCCATGATCGCTGCCGTGATCGCCGAAGAGAGGCAGGAATTCCTCGACAAGGGCTGAGCGGTGGACCGAGCGGCAGTGAGGGGTATCACCTGACCTGGTGTGAGCTCCGCTGCGCCGATAGGTTCTGGCGTTGATGCACCATTAGCCGCTGCCCAGGTGTCGGCTCGCCGCGACCGCAGCCAAGTGCCACGACAGTGCCATGACCATGGGACCCGCACCGGAGGAGCCGAATCATGTTTTCCAAAATCCTGGTCGCCAATCGCGGTGAGATCGCGATCCGGGCGTTCCGCGCGGCGTACGAGCTCGGTGTCGCCTCGGTGGCGGTCTACCCCTACGAAGATCGCAACTCGGTGCACCGCCAGAAGGCCGACGAGGCATATCAGATCGGTGAGCTGGGCCATCCTGTTCGCGCCTACCTCGACGTTGAGGAGATCGTTCGGGCCGCACGCGATTCAGGTTCTGACGCGGTATATCCCGGATACGGGTTCCTGTCCGAGAACCCGTTGCTGGCGCAGGCTCTTGCGGAAGCCGGCATCACATTCATCGGGCCCCCCGCAGCGGTCCTGGAGCTGGCCGGGAACAAGTCGAAGGCGGTGGCGGCCGCCCGAGCGGCAGGAATTCCGGTGCTGGAGTCGTCCGCACCGTCCCGCGACATCCCCACTCTGCTGGCGGCGGCGGACGTGGTTGGGTTTCCATTGTTCGTCAAGGCCGTGGCGGGCGGTGGCGGCCGCGGCATGCGGCGGGTGGACCGGCCCGCGGATCTGCAGGAGGCGATGGCAACGGCGATGCGGGAGGCCGAGTCCGCGTTCGGCGACGACACGGTGTTCCTGGAACGGGCGGTCATCGAGCCAAGGCACATCGAGGTGCAGGTGTTGGCCGACCATACCGGCGCCGTGGTCCATCTCTTCGAGCGTGACTGCTCGGTGCAACGCCGGCACCAGAAGGTCATCGAGGTGGCGCCGGCAGTCGGCCTGGCGCCGGAGGTGCGGGCCGCGATGTGCGCCGATGCGGTGGCGTTCGCGCGCGCCATCGGTTACGTGAACGCGGGCACGGTCGAGTTCCTGCTGGAAGAGCGGGACGGGCACTCAACCCACCACTTCATCGAGATGAATCCGCGTATCCAGGTCGAGCACACCGTCACCGAGGAGATCACCGACATCGACCTGGTGTCATCCCAGATCAGGATCGCGGCCGGGGAGACGCTGGCCGACCTGGGACTCGTGCAGGAGGACATCCACATCCGCGGCGCCGCCCTGCAGTGCCGGATCACCACCGAGGACCCGACAAACGGCTTTCGGCCGGACACCGGGCGTATCAACACCTATCGGTCGCCGGGCGGAGGCGGCGTTCGTGTCGACGGTGGCACGGTCCACGCCGGCGCCGAGGTCAGCGCCCACTTCGATTCACTTCTGGTCAAGCTCACCTGTCGTGGCCGCGACTGGAATCAGGCGGTGGCCAGAGCACGTCGGGCCCTGGCCGAGTTCCGGATCCGAGGCGTCGCGACCAACATCCCCTTCCTGCAGGCAGTGCTCGACGATCCGGACTTCGCTGCGGGCGGCGTCACCACCTCGTTCATCGAAACCCACCCGCAGCTGTTGACGGCCAGGCACTCGGCCGACCGTGGAACCCGGCTCCTGACCTATCTGGCCGACGTCACGGTCAACCGGCCGCAGGGCAGACGCCCCGGCGATCTGACCGAGCCCGCATCCAAGCTCCCGGCCATCAACACCGAGGCGGCTCCGCCCGGAAGTCGGCAGCGGCTTGCCGAACTCGGTCCGGAAGGTTTCGCGGCCTGGCTCCGGAGCAGCGCACCGCTGGCCGTCACCGATACCACGTTCCGGGACGCACACCAGTCGCTGCTGGCCACTCGGGTGCGGACCAGGGACCTGGTGGAGGTGGCGCCGGCAGTTGCCCGGATGACGCCGGAACTGTTGTCGGTGGAGGCCTGGGGCGGAGCCACCTACGACGTCGCGCTGAGGTTCCTGGCGGAGGATCCATGGGAGCGCCTTGTCGCGCTGCGTTCAGCTTTGCCGAACATCGCTTTGCAGATGTTGTTGCGAGGACGTAACACCGTGGGATACACGCCCTATCCCGAAGCCGTCACCGACGCCTTCGTGACCGAGGCGGTATCGGCCGGTATCGACATCTTCCGCATCTTCGACGCGCTGAACGACGTGGCACAGATGCGACCGGCCATCGATGCCGTCCGCGGCACCGGTACCGCGGTCGCCGAGGTGGCCCTGTGCTACACGGCGGACCTGTCCGACCCGGCGGAGAAGCTGTACACCCTGGACTACTACCTCCGCCTGGCGGAGGAAATCGTGCAGGCCGGCGCTCATGTGCTCGCCGTCAAGGACATGGCGGGTCTGCTCCGGGCGCCAGCGGCCAGGA
>JAABUU010002238.1_pt1 | contig 28193 bp, 40 predicted proteins | sample 5559301 | NCBI WGS metagenome assembly JAABUU01 (sample SAMN10711884, study PRJNA513360) | rock metagenome | isolation source: Antarctica rocks | place: Antarctica: Victoria Land, Richard Nunatak white
ATAATTTTCTGGATGCCTGAAGTCTCCAATTTGCAATGCAGGCCGCAAATCTAAAGCAGGCAGCCAGACATACCAAAGAAGTAGAAGAGCTGTTGCTGGAGCTCAGCAAGCAACATGCTGCAGCTCAAGCAGCCCTGCCCCAAACCTCTCAGGGTATCTCTGGTGATGCCGTGCCCCAGTCATCTCAGGGCGCTTCTGGCACAGCCCTGCCCCAAGGGCAAAATGCAGTTGGGCCATCACGCAGCCTAAGCCCCCTCCCTCCCCGTCTTACCACCCCTGCTTCCCCCAGCAGGCGGCCTAGCACCCACCCTAGGGGTCTCCATACCCCGCCTCCTGAGGGCGCTCATGCAACTCCTCAGGCGGCGGGTGCTGAACCCATCTCAGTACTGACTGAGCAAGCTCAGCACGAGTCACTGAGAGCTGAGAGGGGCAGAAGTTTCAGTAGCAGCCACAGACGGGGTAAGGTCTTTTCTCTTAAGGTCTTTTGTCATAAGTCCCTGCGTTGCAGTTGCAAGACTGAAATGTCACCTGAAAGACTGCTATTCCAACAGTCAGAAATGCCCATCAAATCCACAAGCTAGTGAAAGAACTTTTTCTGCAAAGGCCAGGCTGACTCCTTGTGAAGATTGACCGCTTCTGAATTCTTGCAAGTATCCATCATGCATACTTGCAGGCAGTCAGCAGGCGCCAGCTCTGGACATGATGGGGATGGCAGGGGGGGCGGAGGAGGGGGACCAGGTGGTCTTTGGGGGGTACTCACCCGCCCCAGCTCTGCCAGTACCACTGGACGCTCAAACACTTGGGAGGTGAATTCTGTCTGTCTGTCTGTCTGTGCATGGTCTGCAGTCTGAAAGGTATCACTTCTGCGTTCACTTCTGTCTCTCTGTCACTTAGGATCACTTCAAGCCTTTTGCCTTTCTGCCTGACTAAAGTGTAGTCTGAACTACTGCTGCAGAATACAACTGTTGCATGTGTTGGTGTGATTACGGGTAGCTGCCCACCGAGTAGGGCATACCATAACAGAATGCCCGGAATGTAAATGTGCGTGACATCACATAATGTATAGACTGTGCTGACCAGTCATAGGGACTTTGTGTGTGATGCGTCTCCGCGAAGACACCATCTTAGACTCAGCAACTCATTGTTGGCCTGGATTTGTCAATTTTGCCCAATCACATGTTATGATTCCATGTTATGATACCTATGTTATGATACCTATCATCTGTTATGATCCCACTAATCGCTTTCGTGATGGCGTCTGCCACGAGCATTTGCATGCAGGTATTGAGATTAAGCAAATTTGCATGCATCAATTAGGGTTTAGTAAAAGTGCATGTAGGGGTTAGGGTTTAGCAAATTTGCTGCTTCAGTCTGTCTGCCTGCATGCAGGTTGACTCCACAGGTGCAAGCATGACTGATTCACTGGCTAGGGTCAGCAGAAACCCTGAGCATGCACAGCTGCTGTCTGAGCACAGACGCTTGGAGAAAGGGCGTAGGGAATTAGAGAATCAGGTAACCTACAGTCCAATTTGCTTTCCCTTTCCCTTCTCCTTCCCTTTCCTTTCCTTCCCTTTCCTTCCCTTTCCTTCCCTTCCCTTTCCCTTCCCTTTCCCTTTCCCTTTTCCCTTCCCTTTCCCTTTCACTTCTCTTTCCTTGAAACTGGGTCTTACGCATGCTCGAGAAAGTGCGCCCTACCTAGCGTCGCATGGACATATTCCAAGTGCTGAAAACTATGTTGACAGACATACAGACATGTATAAAACAGGTAATGATACAGATGCTCATGAAGACTTTCAGACAGTCATACCCACTTTCAGCACAGACTGCCATACAGGCCTGCATGCATGGGGCCTCTTCATACCCATTGTGAATCCTGAATACACTCCAAAGGCAATGATTGTTGCACACCTTGAATCGGCAAATCCCTCTTTATAAACTTTGCTCCTTTGGCAGAAGGGGTGTTGCAGTATTTCAGAGAAGCTTTCCATGCTTGAACACCTTTTGTGTTTGCGCTGCGTGAGAGCAGGCACTATTCCACACAGCAGCAGTCATACAGAGAAGCTTACGCCTGCATTGACAAATCATTGTGTTGTGTCTCACAGGCATTGCGTGAGAGCAGACACTACTCAGCTCAGCAGCAGTCCCTGGACAAGCAGCTGCGAGAGTGTGTCTACAACATCCGTAACAAGGAGGATCTAATTGCCGCGCTGAAGAGGAACGACCTGCAGGCCAAGCAGCTGTCACAGCAATATCTGGTGAGGAAAAGCTTTAGGCTATTTAGGCCGGAAAATTAGAGCTGTAACCCTAAAATCCTATGCTTGGGCCAGCTCGTGAAGTGTAGCCATGTGGTGCTGACTCACAGGCTGTGCAGCTCTCAACATGCATTGCTGCTGTACCACACTAAGAATGGAGGGTTTTTGATCTTCAAGAAGTTGAGACATTATGCCCTTTGTTGTCCCGGGGTCAAGCTGGAAGGGCAGATGGCAATCAAGGAAGCAAAATTTATTGCTGGCCTTAAAGTAAATCCTGTGGGCAGGAGTGCCTACAAAAGCTGGAAGGGCAGATGGCATTCAAGGAAGAAAAGTGTATCATTTGCCTTATATAGTGATTCCAATGGGCAAACTGCTGCCCTTTGTTATTCCAGGAGCGCCTACAAGAGCTGGAAGGGCAGATGGCAGTCAAGGAAAGGGAGCTCCAGAGGCTGAAGGCCGAGCTAGAGGCCATAGACAGTGACAGGGCAAGGACAGAGGAGGAGAAGAAGAAGATGCGAGCTGCGTTTGAGGAGAAGGTGGAGGCGGTGCAGCGACACATGGTGCAGCTGCAGAAGCAGCTGAAGGAGGGGGAAGCTGCCAAGGTAGGTCAGGCTTGTTCGTTCCAAGTAGGGTCTGGAGAGTTTGTTTAGGGTTTCTGACTTGCAAGTAGGGTTTAGATGGGGCGGCGAAATACTGTGCAGCTGCAGAAGCAGCTGAAGGAGGGGAAATTGCCAAGGTAGGTGCAGGTCATGTTGAGGGAGTTTCACTGGACTAGGGTCTGGACACAAGTTAGCAGGTTTTGGCGAATTTGGTCAGGATTTCATGATACACAGCGACGTCAACAGCGCCTGCACCTGAAGGCGGTAGAAGCTGCCAATATGGGCTGGGACTAATTGGTTAATGGATAAGACTTGATCAATTTGAACAGGAATTTCCCAGTGTGATTAAAGTTGCCTAATTGCAAAAGTATTGCATGTACAGTGCACATGTGCCCACATCTGTATCATGCAAATCCTATGGCTCCTGCATTGATTGCCATCGACTGCTGCTGCACAGAAAGAGAAGGCACGCAGCAGGCATCAGATCAAGGCACTGGAAGAAGAGCTGAGCAGAATGAAGACAATGCAGGAGGCCCTCAACAGGAAGATCAAGGCCAGCAATGAGGTCAGTTGTGTGTGCGTGCGAATGTGTTTGTGCATGCATGTGGGAGTGTGTGTGTGTGTGTGTGCGCATGCATGCAGTTATGTGTGTTTGCCCGCGTGTGTGTGTGTGTGTGCACGTGTGCACGTGTGCGCATGCGTTCATGAGGGTGTGTGTGTGTGCACGTGTGCGCATGCGTTCATGAGGGTGTGGGTGTGGGTGTGTGCATGCGTGCGCATGCGTCATGAGGGTGTGTGTGTGTGTATGTGCACGCATGCGTTGTGTGTGTGTGTGTGTGTGTGGTTGGTTAAGGTTGCTCATGTCACAACAAACAGTCCATCCTTTCGTCATGCTGGCCCATCCGGAAGCTTGATGCATGCTACAAACATTTGTGTGAGTCCAAGACCAAAAACTGCCTGTGCATGTTTGCTTGAGATTGCCTTTCACAGGTCTTGGCATTCATCAACATAATTTGTGGCTTGAAAAAGAAAAACAGACTCTACACATCTGTCCCTCAGACAGGCCTCCCTTGTTCATGACCAAGGATTCAACCGCTATGATCCAGACTTCGGTTTCTTCCATCAATGTATCACACTTGCTGGCCGGCTATAGCATTGCATCTCTCCCTCTCTCGTGCAATGATGATGACAACAATAAATATCAATCATAACAATAATAATGACGGGCTGCTCTGGAGAGACAAGACTTGCTCTGCACGCACCTAGCTCATCATGCGCCGGAAAGCATCAACAATATTACATATATGTATATGTACATACGTGATATGATTTAATAGTATCATTATAATGGTGTTGACGCCCTCTCAGGTGTATGAGAGGGAGGCCAGTGCCAGGCAGCAGGAGATTGGGCAGCTGCGCAAAACCGGCGAGGCACACCGCAAGAGGGTCAAGCTGCTGGAGCAGGAGCTAGCCAGCCAGCGCATCATCGTCAAGGTATGCTGAGGTTTGAGACTTTGATGTCTCAGCAAGCTGTGTGCTTCTTCTTGATGGTCTTCTTTCTGTGCGCTGCGCAGCATCACAGCCAAGTTCTTGGGACTTGGCCCGCCAATGCATCATGGACAGGCTCTGCTAAAGCCAGGAGTCTTGAGTGGCTCACCTGTCTGCCTGCTGCTGTTCCGTCCTCTTCTTCTTCTGTGGATCACACGGTCTGTGTGCTTCTGTGTGGTCCTCTTCTTCTTCTGTGAATCACCCTAATCGTGTATTGCGCACCAAGTTGTTGCAGCAGGAGCTGGCCATCATTGCCAAGTTGTGCTCAAGACCACAATTCTTGTGTATTGAATCACTCTCAGCAGTCCCTGCAAGCTGTTTCTTGGTGTACTTCTTCTCTGTTGAAATCTTGGACTGCGCATCATTGCCAAGACGTGCTCAAGACAGGACGTCTTTTTAGTCTTGAATCTCTCAGCAGTCTTGTTCTTCATTGTCTGGGCACCCACAAACATATGGACTGTGCAGCAGCAGCAGCACAGGCAAGCTGCTGAGACAACACCTGGCCAGCCAGAAAACCATTGCCTGACCGTTGTTTTCTAAGGTCTTTCACATCTTGGGACTTTCAGCGTTTTCTCTGCTGCTTTCTAGTTGTCTTCTTCTTCTTTGCTAGACCAGAAGCTAGCCTGGTGCAACAGTCAAGCTGCTTCAGTAGTAGATTGTTGCCCTGATCACAGCTTCCTGTGTCATATCCATGCCTCCTGCTCTTCTTCTGCTGTGCCACTCTTTGCTTTTACTCCTTCTTCTTCAATGCCTTTGTTGCCCTCTTCCAGTTTGCTTCTTGACTGCCTCTGCCAAACCCCCCTCATCCTCCTACTTGTCTGCGTCAGCAGGTAAGAGACTTTACGCAATTTAAAGGTGGGTGCAGGTTGGAATGGTACACCGGCAACCTCAAACTAGCACAGCCATTCAGTCAGCCCACCATTTTTTCCCGATTTTGCAGCTTTGAGTGTGTCGATCCCAGGGCTTGTGTATTATATTCTGTAATTTATGTGTATTATATTCTGTGTACGCAGAGGAAGACAGACGAGGCATCAGTGCTTCAGAAGCGCTTGCACCACCTGGCTTTAGAATCTGAGGGCGGCAGGGACAAGGCTCAAGCATATGCCAGCAGCTTGACCCCCGGGGGCTCCAAACCCAGGACTCCAGGGGGGTACAGGACCCCTGGCAAGGGGAAGAAGAGCAATGGTATGACCACCCCTAACCGACAGGGTGGCACCCCTGCGGGGGGTACGCCCAGGGTCAGCGTGACAGGCTGCAAGCCTGGTCAGCGCCACCTGGCAGATGTACAGGTGAATAAGACTATTTTTCATTCATAATATCAGTTGCCAAACAACCGCTGTATTTTACATAAGTGATATCATCAGTAATCATACTGTGCGGATTCTCTGATCTACAGCCATGGTGCCAGCAGCGGCGGCAGGCAGCCTGATCATGTGTTTAAGCTTATCATCATTGTTCTGGTTGTCATACTTATTGTGATTGTGATTATCACCGGCAGTGGTAGCAGTAGTAGCATCCTTCTTTTTGTTGTGTATGCAATACATGTGCCAGGTGTCGCTTGCCATCACTGAAATGTAAAATGCGAGCACTCGCTTGGCTGAACTCAGCCCCATCAGTGAAGACAGGGGATCGTCAGCCACATTTCCAATCATTAATTTTGCAGCTCATCTGATTTGTGATAGACTGGTCTGACGCCTGATCAACTGGTGTGCCACCTGATCAACCTGTCTTACGTCTGATCATCCTGTCTGACATGTGATCATCTTGTGCTGCAGGCTGTTGTTGACAAGGAGGTGCAGCAACTGCTGGTCAAGAAGGAAGCTGAGGAGCAGTTGGCCATCTTGCAGCAGAGGAGAGAAGCATTGCATGCAGAGAGGGATGACAAGCAGCAGCAGCGTAGCCAGCTCGAGCTGCTGATCATGAGGTTGGCTCAAAAGCCTGGCCACTCAGCGCTCAGAGCCTCAAGCTCAGCCACGCAGCACTCAAGGCATGCGCATGGGGGAGAATGTGCCTCAAGACAGGGGCCGGTTCACGCAGCCCCAGATGCTGGATCTGCCCTGCATCTTTCTTCTTCACAAGCAGAGGATGAGGGCCCTCAGTGCTCTCAGCAGCAGGGTGAGTCACATGGCTTGAGTCACGAGCACAGCAGGTATGCTGAGCTGGAATCCGATCTGGAGCCTGAAAGCCGTGAGGAAGAAGAGGTGCAGATACAGGCAGCAGCACTGGATGATGCTGTGGACACTTGCAATGCCCAGCTGCGGTATTTAGATTCTGCTGTGGCAGAGTGCAAGACGGTGGGTGAAGTCTGAGAAACACCACTATGTGCAACCTGTGCACATGTGAGTCAGAAGATGACTTGTGAGCATCCTGCATTAGCCTTTTATGCATGTGGCATCATCTTGGCATTGGACTCTTGACTTCACTGGTCACAACTTGTCTTAAGTTCAGCTACATACACAAATCGCTACGTCTGCCTGTCTGTCTGTCTATCTTTGCAGCCACCTTTGCAGCAGCTGGGCTCAGACTGTTGCTTCAAATATGCAGAGGTGTGCAGAAGCTGACACCACAGCTGCCCAGCTAAGGCAGCAAGCAGAGAGTGTGGGAGCTGAAGAAGCTCGCACCATGCTTAAACAGCTGGTGGGCCATGTGGTCACACAGAAGGACAAAGGGCGCCAGGCTGCTGCTAAGGTAAGAGTAATAATAGTAATAGTCATGTTGATAATCATAGTATTGATGATAGTAATCATAACAACAACAGGAACAGAAAAGATGGTAAAAATCATTTTAGTTATAGTTGTATCAATAGTAAGGATAATAGTTTGTTTTTTCACAATGCGGACTTAGCCAGCTTGCATCAGGTGTGTGCGACGCAAGTCAGCTCCCTCCCAGCTTATTCTTTTGCAGATGATGTGGGCTACTGTGCACTTCATGTTTTGCTTTGTGTTAAAGTGCCTGTGTCAATGTTTCAAACTCACAACCAAATAGTGCGAACTCATGTGCACTTCATGTCTTGCTTTGTGTTCAGGTGCCTGTGTCACCAGTTTGATCTCAGACACCATGCGCTGCAAGGAAAGCGTTTTAATTATTATTAGTATTTTGCGCTGCAAGGTACAGCACAAGGACAAGGCTTGGAATTCAGACAAATCTCCAAGGGTTCAGACGAATTCCAAGGGTTCAGACGAATTTCCATGGGTTCAGGGTCCAGCCTAGCTCCATAAGGTTTTGTTCAATGGAAAACGAGGCGGAAATTCAAAGCCTGCAGCCCTTCAAGTTGAAAGTCCCAGACCCTGATCCCTAAACCCTAAAGCTCAAGGGAAATTTGTTACGCAGGCGGCGGAGCTTGAGGCTGTTTTGGCTGAGCGCACTCAGCAGATGAGCGAGGCTGAGACCACGCTCAAGCTCAAAGAGATGGAGTTTGAGCGGCGAGTCACAAAGCTGCAGAGGGAGCATGCCGTAAAGGTGGCCACCGTTCTGCATCAGGTGGCGGCTGTGGTGCCAGCTTGCATGTCCCCAGACACAGCTGTGGTGCCAGCTGGCACATCTCCAGACACAGCAGCAGCAGCCCAAGGTACGGCGTATCATCACCAGTATTACTGTCATTACTGATCAGTTGTCATGTCAGTGTTGTTTTCACAAGCTTTGCTGTGGCACACGTATGCATGTAGGAAGAAAGAAGCAGAAAATCAATGCAGAGATGCAAATGCAGGAAAACATAAGCTCTGTGAAGGCTCTCCATGATTACAACACAGCTGGTCCATCCAGGACAAAGAGGTGTAAGTAGTATCAGTAATGAACAACTCACTCTGAATCAAAACCCCGAATGGATGAAATCCTAGACACAGGTGTATGTCGTGAGTATGGTCAATGAAGCTGACAGGCACTACAGTCAACAAATGATCAATGGCTTCACACACAGGCATATATGGGCTCAGCATGCTATGCAGTCTGGCTCGCAGCTCAGCACAGCACAGCACAGCACAGCTCTAGAGTTCAAGGGCGCGCCACCTCTGCGCTGCCTGCTTGTCCTCAATTTCACAGTTTGAAGGGACATGGCTCGCATCTCCGTGTTTTTTGTGTAGTTCAACTTCTTCCAGCAGTGCTGCAGAGCAGGGATTAGAAATCTTTCAGCTGCTGATGCTGTGGAAAGCAGGACAGATGACACGCAAGGCAATGCTCTGAAGAAGCAATGCCTGATACGGGTGCTAAGGGAGCTTGTTGTGTGTTTGTCAGGTCTGATGTGCATACCGCATGTGTTCAGGAATCAGTTGGTTGCAGCAGTCCTGCAAAGCACAGGACAGACCTACAGCAGCTGCTACATCTGTACACACAATGCAACAGACAGACAGACAGACTCAAACTTGATGCTGGTTGTATTGTTGATGCACTTAGGTCAAACGTTTCAGGGTCTGGAGTCTAGGGTTTTAGGGCAACACTGGCCTCCCACCTACCTAGCTCATGCTGGTACAGGTTTCCTTCGTTATCATTATCACTTTCATTGTAGGTGTACAGCAGTGAAACAGCTCACCACCCTGTCGCTGCCGCAGAGCCAAGATCAGATCTGCATCAGCTGCTCAAGCTTCACAGAACATATCACGGACACAACGGAATCTTCTTGTTTTCAGTGGCTAAGATCTGCTGGTTGCTTCACAGGTGTCCAGGAGCCAGAGGTCCACAATGGTGCTGCAGAGCAAGGCTCAGATGTGCATCAGCTGCTGAAACTGTACAAGGAGGAGCGGGAGCAGCTGAGCAAGGATGTGTTGTACTACAAGCAGAGCTGCAAGGACCTCAAGCGCCGCCTCAAAGCAGAGGTACTGCTCGGTGCCTGTCAAGTTCATCTGTGCTTTGAAGCCAGGATGTCTCTTCATGATACACAACTGGCTTCACACCTCCAGTTTTAGAACACTTGATGGAGAAAGCAAAAAGTATGCACACAGAGTGCAAGGTGACTTCTTTGAAGTTGTTTTCAGGAGCAGCTTTTCTCTGTGTACATGCTGGTGGACGGTAGCAGCTGCGTCAGACCTCAAACCTGTACGTTTGTGCTTCCTGTTGGACTCCTCAGCTATTTCTGATGCAAAGCTCTGTCCACGCTGGTCCTGTCATTGAGATGATCACACACTCTTGACGCAGAAAGCACCACCTTTCCAAAATGTCTTACCTGTGTCTCAGGGCAGAAAGACTGCTTTGAGTGACATTGTGCTGCCGATGCCTGCAGACCTCAGTCCATAGTGACTCAGGGACCATTCTGTCAGAAGTGTCCAATCAATCCGAAGCATATCTACAACAGAGGCAGTCACCGCCAAAGAAGGGAGATGACCTTGTGCTGTCAGGACAGAATATCTGGTTGCCCCACAATTCAGGACTATCAGTAGCACAGCAAGTGGCACATGTTGTCAAGCAGAAACGAAATGTGTTGCCTGCAGCAGCTGAGAGCTTGAGTGAAAACAAGGATCTCTGAGGCATTTGCTGGTTCTGTTGCAGAGACCAGTGCATTCTTTTGGTGCCATTTCAAAGTTTCTTGATGCTTGATAATATGTAGCAATTCAATCTCTACAAAAAATGAATGTGCTTTGAGGCACGCTTCACATTCACTACTTGTCACATGAAGAATTACTGTAACACATGACAGCAATCAAGCTGCTTTCTCTCCGTCTGCTCAATGCAGGCAGTGTATGATGTTGCATGTAAGAACAGCCGGTGCATGGCATTGCCCCCTTGTGGCCTCAACGTCACTTTCTTTGCGGCATTCATCGCAAAATGTTACTTGCGTTGACAGCCAAGTGCCACAGCCGCAATCTAGTGGAATAGCGCAGTCAATGGTCACACCAGATAGATTGTACTATAACAGGGTCAGTAGGCTGTCAAACTTCAACAGATCCAATTGACACAACGTTTATAACGTTCTATGCAACATCCAGCCAGGCTCCATGCAAGCTGCCTAGAATCACGTGTGATGAGTTTTGGGTAGGGGCTCTGGAATTCAAGCTTGACATGTCAACGAAGTAGCATCATAGTATTGGACCATGTTTCTCAGGCTGGCTGTCTTGAAGATTGTTGCATGTCCACCTTACTTGCATTACTGCTTTCCTAGCAGTGACAATAGAGGGAGCTAGCTTTCCCAGAGCTGATCATCTTACTGACAGACATTGCCAGAATGTAACATCGCTTGCTAAGGACCGAACAACCCTTAAACACACCCTAAATAAACCACGTCGTTTGTGGTAACTGACATTTGCTTCTACACATCGACTTAAATTTGCAGGCGCCCTATTGAGTGTGCGCCCATCCTTCATATCGAGTCTGCTGGTTCATTGCCTGCAGCACACAGTTGCATTGGTGTCACATTCCTCGAAGGGCATGCTGATGCAAAAGCACACCTCGCTGCATGCATTTAGCCTTGACGCCTGCAGTTATTGGAGCGCATCGTACGCCTGTCTCATATACAGAATGGGCACAAATGGTACCAGTAAGGACACAAGACAAAGAGGACATCTGAGTCAATTTTGCAAAACAAATTGACAGGAAGTTGCCACCTGGATCTGAGCCTCTGGTGAGATTTTCAACACCTTGGGAGATGTCGGCCAGCACATGCCGGGGCAGGGCTGCAAGGCCCAGCCCTAACTCCTGCTTCTTGATTAGCTGTGTAACAGCTGCTCTGGCTGAGGGGTTGCATCTCTTACTAACCTGGCAGGAACTGTCAACCGTGATCAAACTCACTTCCTCTTCCGCCTGCAGATCGCAAACTGTAGGTGCAAATGCAGTTTGACAGCCCGTTGTTATTAAGGTAGTTTTGACACGAGAAGAAAATGCAAACCATGCAGTCATCACCCTTGTGTTAGCACAGTCACAAGTGTGCAGTGTTAGCTTGTATACAGGCTTGCAATCTCTCACCGCTGGTTCACAGCACAGCTGTTCACACCAGCTGCTCACAGCAAAAGCATGCTGTTTGGTGCAGTGCTGCCATGCAAACCATGCAGTCATCACCCTTGTGTTAGCACAGTCACAAGTGTGCAGTGTTAGCTTTTATACAGGAATGCAAGCTCTCACTACTGGTTCACAGCACAGCTGTTTACAACAGCTGCTCACAGCAAAAGCATGCTATCTGGTGCAGTGCTGCCATGCAAGCCATGCAGTCAGCACCCTTGTGTCAGCACAGTCACAAGTGTGCAGTGTTAGCATGTATACAGCCTTGCAATCTCTCACCACTGGTTCACAGCACAGCTGTTCACAACAGCTGCTCACAGCAAAAGCATGCTATCTGGTGCAGTGCTGCCATGCAAAGCATGCAGTCATCTTCCACATGTCAGCACAGTCACAACTGTGCAGTGTTAGCTTGTATACAGGCTTGAAATCTCTCACCACTGGTTCACAGCACAGCTGTTCACAACAGCTGCTCAAAGCAAAAGCATGCTATCTGGTGCAGTGCTGCTATGCAAACCATGCAGTCAGCACCCTTGTGTCAGCACAGTCACAAATGTGCAGTGTTAGCTTTCATACAGGAATGCAAGCTCTCACCACTGGTTCACAGCACAGCTATTCACAACCGCTGCTCACAGCAAAAGCATGCTATCTGGTGCAGTGCGGCCATGGCAGGGCAAGGCAGAATGGTACCATGACCGTGAGTACACAACATCAAATGACAGGACTGTCAAAATGAGGTGCAAGGCCCAAGCAACTGTATACAAGAAAGCATTATGCTGATTACGCAGTAAGTGGCCAGGTCACACACAGGCCTCGTCATAACGGGGCTGTGACTGGGCGCCTGCAGCTTGATGCTTCAACACAGTCCCTAGGAGACATGGGAGACTGGCACCAAATATTCTTGACTGAGGTCTATGCTAGCTTGCCAGGAGGCACCGACCTTGCCAACTTTGCAGGATTTGGCTCAAGGGAGCACTACATGATTGTTGAGGGCTTGCTTGATCCTTCCATCATGCCAGAGTTCAAGGGCATAGTGCAAGCCTTGTGTGAAGATTTGCCTGATCTTCTTGAAGAACACAAACAGGCGAGACGCTGATGTCATGTGTCTGACACAGTGTGCTGCAGCACTCTTCAGCTTTTCTGCATTTGATCATATATTGTCGTCTTGAGTGGCATGCCACGCTCGTGTTGTTGACATTTCCAGCAAGAGCAAGGCACGATTCAAGAGCCCCAGCAAGAGCAAGGCACACTTTAAGATCCCTGTACCTCAGAACTCATATAGTAAGCCACGATGACTGAAAGCCTTTGACAAAGCAGATTAAGGAACTTGGGTAGGCATCAAATCGTCTCCACCCTGCAGATGTCATTTTATGTGAGGGACACAGCAACAGTCAGTCGGGACAGCTCATTGATACACAAATGCACTTGATGTTTGCTGTTGCCTCATTGCCTGGCAGAATCTGTGCCACTGTATCAAGCCGCTGTCCCTGGGTAAACTCCACTGCCAGTGTCTTGTCAGCAGGCCTTGCAGTTGCTGGAAGACTGTTGACAGTCAGCAGCCTGAGAGGAGGGTGATGCAGCTCTAGATGCTTCTCGAGGGACTCAAGCAAGACCCGGTTGTTGACAGTAGGCAGCTTGAGTTCATATGGCTGAAACTCGTCTGTCATGCTCTGTATCACAAAAGTGACATCTCCTGCAACTTCCCCTGTATAACAAGCTGGCTATCATAGAAACTCACTGCTGACAGCAGCCACTGCATTGCAATGAGTGCAACGTAACACAAGTGCTACTTGATGCCTAAATTTGTATAGGGTGTCCAAGTTGTACCTCAGGTGCTAAAAGATGATGCATCAGCAAGGCAAAGTTTTGTCTGAGCCACGTGTAAGTCAACACAGTGTACTCGCGCTTACCGGCTGTGCTGCAGGTCTTCAACTCATCCTGGAGCCCTTTGATTATCGTTTGATGAGCGGCCACAACGGAGTCACGTGGAACATCCTTGCGCAGCTCAGCCTTCAGGTCGTCTCGGGCTTCATCTAATCGTGTTTGCAGATACTCAACGCGGCCTGAGGTCATACTGCTGGCTGCCCTCAACGACTTCCAGAGGCGTAAAATGATCCTTTTCTGCACGGCAACCACTGTACAGCGCAGCTGTGTGATAGCTTGACCTCTTGGAAAGGTCCCTGCTGCTGACCAGGACTCTGAGAGCTCGGTCACGGCACGCCTTGACCAACGAGCGCTCCAAGGCAAACGTTTCTTGTTGTTTGGAGGTGAAAGCGAGAGAGGTACTCTACAGGAGCAACTCAACGTAGGATGTGTTGGATTTGCGGTTTTTCTCCGATAATAGACTATTGATAGTTGAGTGATAGAGACGCGTAGCTCAGCAGCAATGCAGAGCTTTAGTCACGGATCCGCGCGTGCAGACATGTGCCTATGCCTGTCAAACGATAGCTCTCTACAATATCGCTGCCGATCACATCATTGAGCATCTCACACAAAGTCGATGTCACAGTAGAGAGCACTAGACCTCGCTCTCATTGCGTCTGCCTCGTCTGCCTGCAATCTCAGCCACCTGAGCGACTGTCCATCTGGTGTCGTTACGCTTTTCGCAACAACAAAGGCTTTATACCAGATGGTGAAAAATGATACCAACCAGCTGAAAGTGGTGAGGACGGCAGACATCTGATGAACTTCCTTACAGGCCGCAGGAAGCGCGAGTTGGTAATGTAGCATGTACACTTGTGTCCTGCAGGCAGTGATCGGCGCTGGTGCAGCAGGTTTGGTGGCCACACGAGAGCTGCTTCGCGAAGGTCACCACGTGACTGCTTTCGAGCAGAACGACAATGTTGGAGGCATTTGGGACTACCAAGAAGAGTGTGAGACTGAAGACCTACTTGGCAGAAACCCCAAAAGACACCATGTGCACAGCAGCATGTATGTAGCAACTGACCAAAAATGACGTCAAGAGTGCCAACTGCAAAACAGCAATGCATCAGTGTCACAATCCCAGCATCACCTTCTGCAGTCGTGTTTCTCCAGCAAAACATTTGATGATCGTTGCAGTAGCAATGTTTAGACTTCCATTTTGCATGATATGCTTTCTGGGCGGGGCGGGGAAGAGTCTTGTGTGATGTGTTGTGCATGCTTTGCAAGTCACCAAGCACTGTCACATTGGAATGCAGGTACAGCAGTCTGCGAACCAACTTGCCGCGCCAGATCATGAGCTTTTCTGACTTTCCATTCATCCCTGAGGTCATGGGAGACCAATCACATGACTCCCGCCGTTTCCCAAGTCACACTGAGGTCCAAGCCTGGCTTGAGGTGTTTGCTGCCAAGTTTCAGCTGCGGCAGCACATCAAATTCAACAGTCAGATTGTATCTTTGAGACCGATTACCTCTGCAGCTGTACATCCAAATTTAGAGCTGCCAGCCTCAGTCAAGACTGCTCCTAGGTGGAAGCTCATAGCTCAAACGGCAGCATTCAAGCAGGCAGCACAGCATGCAGAGCAGGCGCCACATGTCACTGAAGCAAAAGGCGCCAAAAGCCAGGCAGAGCCTGCAGACCCAGCAGCTTCCTCACCCACTGCTGACAATGACTCATCAGCAGCTGATGTACGTACTTTTTTGGAACCTTCCTCAAAACCTGCAGAGGCAGATGACTTAGCCTCTCACCATGCTGACTCAAATGGATTCCATTCCAGACACGATCGCAGCAAACAAAACCAGTCAAGGCATGATGCAACATCAAATGGCTGTAACTCAAGATCTGCTGATCAGTATGCTCATGCTCACAGCTCACATACTCAGCCTGGCTCAGAGCAGCAGAACTCAGCTGAGTTTAGGCGTACAGCTGAGTCGCAGTCAGGCCCTTCTGGCTGCACTGAGTATGACTTTGACGCAGTAGTGGTCTGCGTGGGCAACTATCATCAGCCAAATCTACCGGAAATCAAAGGCATGGATGACTTCAAAGGGCTTCAGATGCACGCTCACAACTACCGCAGCAGCTCCATGTTTGCTGACATGCAAGTCATCATAGTGGGAGCGTCCTTTTCAGGTGCCTGCTACAGCCTTGTCTGCATCTCGACAGTCTCTGGTACTCATCAAACTACATAGTGGGAGTGTCCTTTTCAGGTGCCTGCTACACTCTTGTCTGCATCATGACAGTCTCATGTTCCTGTGAAAGGGGACAGTCAGCAAACATTAGATGTGATCTTGATGTCTAATTACTCGCTGCCACTTTCTAGCACCTTATGACAGGTGACCTGTTTGTTTTGCAGGGGAGGAGCTGGCTAGAGCCATAGCAGATGTGGCCTCTCATGTGTTCCACAGTGCTAGGTACGCAAAGCCCAGGAACTCCTCCCATGCAGGCACCAGGTCCACTTAGCAATCCCTCCCATGCAGGCAGTGACTCCTCCTGTGCAGGCAATAACTTCTCTCATGCAGGCAGTGACTCCTCCCATGCAGGCAGCAACTTCTCACATTCCCTCATGCCAGCAGTAACTCCTCCCATGCAGGGCAGAATTCTGTGTCCATGTTTTCTCGCCTCGCTTGTTTCCTCCTGGTCCAAATCTGAAAAACAAGATCTGTACTTTTGTCTTACGGTTGTTGGTGGCTAACTACTAGAGCTGTATGGTTAGGCACCTGCACATGCCCAGTGTCACCTGAACATGGCTAACTTGGCTTTCTGTTTTTTCCCCATTATTTTCCCGCGCCGCCTGAACATGGCTAACTTGGCTTTCTCTTTTTTCCCCATGATTTTCCCGCGCTACCTGAACATGGCTAGCTTGGCTCCTAGAGGATGGCAATGTTGCTGTTGGAAAGCTGTGTAGACCGGGGCGGGGAGTTTAGGCTGCTGCATGGAATTTAGGCTGTTGAGGGGAATTAAGGCTGAGGCAGGGACTTTAGGCCGAGGCAGAAAGCTAGGCTGTTGGGATTCGGCCTGTACAGACTACTACAGCCTATAGCACATCAACACACCTTGATTTGTTACTGGTGTGCTGATTGCAAAAAGAGGACCTCATACAGGGAGCTACCCAAAACTGTTTATACTTGAGTTCAAGGAAAAGCACATTGTTCAGGAATAAAGGGACTGTACAGGCTGTATAAAGTTTCTCTGCAAATACAGTATCTCATTCAGGGAGCGACTCAGGACTGCATACATCTGAGCTTTGGGGAGGCGTGTGGTTGGTGAATGAACAGATGGTGCAGACTGTGTAAAATTTATACAGCAAATGTGGAAAGCAAATTTGGAAGGCAGTATTGGCTGTTGCAGGTCCTTTCAGGAGAGCACACCTCGAGACTCAATCACACGAGTAGCTATGCTCACAGAGCTGAGCACAGATGGCATTGCATCATTTCAGGTGAAGACTGAATGCGACGCATGCTGATTAACCTCATACTGATATAATCATAATGTGCGATTATCATGAAAATAATCATGATATAACAGAAGAGTGTGCAGCATGACAGGTCTCTACGCTGATGCTGTCTGTGAACCCTAAGTTCACTTTAAACCCTAAACAAAACCCTTGGCTGTTGACATGTGTTGCCAGCTGTAGCAAGAATGTAGCCTAGCTGTTGCAAGATGGGAGTACATTCCTGTTCACGATACAGACTTTGGTACAACAGCATGACTATGATGCTGAAGCATTTTGTGAGCATCCACAACCAATATACAGCAGCATTGTACATCACAATATGCGGCAGTCCCTTCTGAACAACAGTGTTATTACTGTTGCACTTGAGGCCATGCGCCATCAGACTGTTGTCCTGCAGACAAGTGCGACACTCACCTTTTTTGTGCGCCTGGTAATTCCTGATTGAAAAATGCACTGCTTAAGTAAGGACTTGGAGTTATGAGTTTGCATTGGATGCTGGTACTCTATAACAGCAGGCCTAGTTACTGTATGTTACTGTATACACAGTGGCAAGGCTGCAGGCAAGTCCTCAGACTAGCCAACGAGACTTCAAAACAATGTCAGGTGGAAGTTTCCTCTGTCAAAATTCGGGGGACTCTGCCTGTTTATGCTGAAATCTTTCACCACATCCTTCTGACAGTTTTCCATTTTCTGGAGCAAAAGGAGAACATTGGCAAGCACGAGCAGCAGCGGACTGACTTATTGGAACCACTCTTGATGCAGGATGGAACATGCATTGCCAATATAGATGCCGTCGTCTATTGCACTGGCTATCAGTATGCCTATCCCTTTCTGGAAGGAACAAGCTTAGTCACGTCGTATGACATGAGAGTTGATCCACTGTGGCAGCACATCTTCCCGCCAAATGTTGCTCCTACTTTGTCATTCGTTGGGCTGATCTGGAAGTCCCTGAGAAATCCCCAGTTCGAGCTGCAGGTAAGCCATTCAGCTAAATGCAAACTTTAGAAAAATCATGCACTCAGGGTTGTACGTACCTGACCCTAGGGAGGCACATGCTTCATGACTAATCATGTGAAGCTGCATGACGCAGTGAATGTCATGTGCAGCTGGTGTGATGATGTGTCAAACGTTCACCATTATGCCCTGCCTCCAGCAAGCTTGATCCAACTGGCATTGAACACATACAGGGAGCTATTCAGGACTGTATGTACCTGACAAAACCGAGGGAAAGACATGCATCTTATGCATGAATGAATGAAGTGAACGGTAGGTGTGAGAAGCCAATCAGACACTGAAGACTGCTGCTACTGACTGCAGTGACAACACAACCCTGAATCAACTTGCCCCAACTTGGAACAATGAACATACAAATGTTTGAAAAAGTACATCAATGTTGTAGGTAACATCAAATGCTCTGAGCTGCATGCAGTTTCTGGCATGCAGTTTGTAACCTCTGGCATGCAGTTTCTAACCTCGGGCATGCAGTTTTTAACCTCTGGCATGCAGTTTTTAACCTCTGGCATGCAATTTTTAACGTATGATGCCCTTGCAGTGAGAACTTACAAAAACTGTTTTCAAGTGGTAGAAGAACTGACATTCCGAATTATACATGTGCCATTGTGTAGAGTAAGCTAGTGGCCAGGGTGCTATCAGGCAGAGCGCAGCTGCCTAACCGACGGCAGATGGTGCAAGATGTAGCACACTTCTACCAAAAGCTGATAGACTGTGGAGTGCCTGTAAGGTATACTCACAATCAGGTCAGTATATCATCATTGTCGTCATTATCATCACCACAACATGCTTTCCAGTAGGGCTGCAGGGCATGCCCTGCTACAGTATAGCCTGAGCAATTTCCTGTAGTGCCGAATTGCATACACAATTGGCACCCTAAGGCTTAGGTCATCTGTCCACGCAAAACAGACTTGCTGCATCACTGCCAAGCCAATGCATGTCAACAAATCAGTTGTTTGCGTATCCCATCAGCTAAACTCAGGCGTTTTGTTTGACTGCTGTCATGTCCCTTTCCTCAAGTCTGTCAAGCTGAGCATGTGTTTGATCAAATGTCAGTCGCTGACGCGCCTTAATCCAGTCATCATCTGAACTTGAATTAAAGTACTACACGTTGCTGCAGACAGACATCATGCCAGTGAATCAGTGGGCATACAATGCCAAGTTGGCAGAGATTTGTGGGCCAGATGTACCAAAGCAGCCTGATTGGCTGCAGGCACTATATGCTGCAACAACTGTTCACATTCTGGGAAGGCCTGATAGCTTTAGAGATGAATGGGGTCCTCAGGAGATAGCTGTGTATGACATTGCTGACAAGTTTTGCACACAGATGATGCAAGAGCTGCATGACCACAATGCTTGACATGGAAGCATTTGAATTGAAAAAGAAGGCTGCATTGCCTGCAAGGCATGGGTCATGTTGTTGTGCAAAAAGTGATGTAATCTTGAGATGCATCTTAATTTTTTTGCAGTGGTTGAGTGTGTTGTAGACAAAGACTGCACATGTTGATTGAAATTACATGCAGCAAGATGCAGCATCTTCTTCATCAAGTGTTTTCAGTGCCATAGCGTTGCCAGGTCATATGTCTTCAAGTATCCTTCTTATAGTTACAGGCAGCTAGCTATAGCCACTCTTAAAGCGATTGTGGCACTAAGAATCCAAGCATCACTTCATGACAACATAACAGCTTTGTGAGCCTTTGCAGATGCTGAACTACCATTCAGGGCACATGCAAAGAGCGAATGTAGCGATGAACGAGCTGTGCAAATGAGCTGATAGACACATGATTTGTAAGACAGCCTAAAAAGCTGGCAGATGACTGATGTGACTTCGGGCACTTCTTCATCTGCATGAAGTGAATAAGGATTGTGGCTTCAGCGGTCTGACAGGACGAGCTAGCGCTCTGTCCGCTGGCCAAGAAGCGCAGATTCAGCGCGTCGGGAATTGGCTGCCTCTCGGGGAGTTTTGAGACCTTGCACGTCACATGCTCTGCCATAGCCGAAGCCGGCACTTCTCGCTGCCTGCTTCAGCACGCTTTTTCCTGCGGCCAGATTGCTTGCGTTCCTAGTGACTGCACAGTCCCCAGCAGAGCGTCTCGAGACTAGCAGACTTTGCACACGTTGGCGCACAAAACAGCAATTCTTGCTCCATGTGATCTGATGTGACCTAGGAGAATCAGCGTGAACACACTTTGCATTTCGCGGGAAACAGCATCATGCTGCTGCTAGACTTGCCACCGTTTTTGTTGGGGGTGTTCATGCTGTACTGGAGTTTACCACTAGGTGCTATGCTGGGCAAAATCAGGTTTTGGAAACTGCAAGGACCTCGGAATGACGCATATGGCTGGTGAGCACCCATCATGCGCCACTTCTTTGTGGGGCCACTGCCGGCAGGAATGCTTGTGTGTTGAAACATGTTGTTTGTAGGGCCATTGCACTGAAGCAGATGTTCCAGTGCAAATTCCTCTACCTGGAGGGACCAGAGCTGTATACAGGCGGCAAATACTCTACATGCATCTTCCTGGTGAGCTCTGCATAGGTCCCAGATCTTTTGCCCTGGCACTTCTGAATGTGCCACCTCATGTCGAACAATCTTGCCTTGCCCTGCTGCGTTGCTGCCCATTGGCATAGAGCGTTTCTACTCTATTTCTGATCTTGAGTGTTGCTTTTGACTTGATGTGCTGATTACAGAGCAATCACAGGTCTTGGGGTGACTTTTTCTTGGATGTTGTAGCAACTGAGGGGTATGCACAAATGCTCAGCAGGTGAGTTTGCCCTTAATTTGGCACAGATTACAATGCACATTCCTGTATTGGCTCCGACATCTGGGTCATAATACCCAGCTCAAGAGTGCAACTTTGTTAGTGAGTTGATGTGCTCGCAGATGGGCAGTCTTCTTCGTTTTCCCAGTCTTCATGACATCAGTCATCATTGTGAGGAGTGTAGTGCTGTTCAAGCGTGGAGCTGTCAAAGACAAGAATGTGAGTGTACAAATTTTCATACATTCATGCATTCTTCATATACTTGTCTTCCCCTAGGGTCAGGTGCATGCTGTCCTGAGCAGCTCCCTGACTGTCAGTCTCCAAGTCCTGCCAGACTGCAACTCACCATCTTGCACTACACAAGTCCACATACATATGTCAGCTCGACCACAAACTCGTCAGACTAACCCATTCAATGCTGAGCTGCCTAACGCATATGTTGACGCACTGTTGCGCTGTCCTGCATTTCCTTTCTGGCTTCAAACAGTGCAGAAATCGAGAGTCCTCAGCATCCTGACATAAGTGACCCTACCAACAACACTCCAACATGAGCTGATCATGTGGCTGACACAAAGCATGACCTGGTGTGCCTGCAGGCTCTGAATGATTTCATAGACAGGAAACTTCAGGCCAGCCCGATCAAGAGCCTGATTGTCTACCCTGAAGGTAAAACTAGCACAGCATTGCATTCACACAATGCCACTGTGCATGACTGCTAGCGTGTAAGCAGCAGACACAAGGCGCTCAATGACAGTGCCAGTTGTGATTGCAAGCATGCTGTTGCCCTTGCACTCATCAGACAAGCTGTAGCATGCATGCATACATGCACACCAGAAGCTATGTCAGAAGCAGCGTCCCTGAAGCGCAAAGGCCAAAGAGCTCTGCATGACATGCAAATGAAATTAACAGTTGGCAGCAGAAGTGATGACAGTAATCTGAGTCATCTACCATGTACGGGACATTAGTGAAGCTGTCTGTCAGTACAAGCCATTGAAGCCCTCAACACACTACCCAGCTGTGTTGAGCCACTGTCTCTAACTCATGACTCATGCATGACCTTGGAGATGCACCTGATGCCATGCACCAGATGCCTGCTGGCTAAGTCCGCCTTTGATTACTATGATCATGACTATTATAATTTTTAGTACTATTGGCATTATCGATGTTATTGTCAGTACTGTTGTTCTTGTTGTTGTGACATAGGGTGATTGCCTTTCACACATACCTAGCTTATGGCGCCACAGCATGTGGGGTGTTCATCAGAAGTTAATGTGAGTGTGAGTTACATGCAGGTCACAGGAGTACAAAGCAGCAATCCCTGCCAATGAAGCGAGGCATGCTCCATTTTGCCTATGACCGGAAGTATCCAGTTCAGGTAATGTCATTGCTCTTTGTGACATTAACATTGGCCCGATGTATCACAGCATTGTCTAAGACAAGCGTAGCTCGCAATTGCAATATTTGCTCTATTAGGCCACCTGCCAACTCCTGCCTGCCGTTTTTTCTCACATCAACAGGGTGCATCGCCGCCAACCACTTGCGCATGGGTAGTCATTTCGCGTTGATTGCACTGCACGTTTCCTGTTGCTTTCCATTTCGACAATGGTGTCTGTCTTGTCACCATCTGTTTGCTGTACCTCCTGGGCCTTTTGGTCTGATCCCAGCACCACTCCAGCAAGTAATGCTGCCAATGCGTGTTTGTCATGACCCAACAAACAAGCAGTCTGCAGCATGTGACACAGCATGCATTGCCTGTTTGAACAATCTGGGATAGCCCTAGCAGCTGTGTGACTCACCTTTCCACTGGAACATGTCTATGTATGCAGATTTTTATGTCAGTCATGTCTGGGAAGGCAATTACAGCATAAACTAACTGTTGGGACAATTGGAGATGGCCCTAGCGGCTGTGTCAATCACTTCTGCCCTGAAAGTGTCTGTGTATGCAGATAGTGATGTCAGCAAACAAGGAGTCAGTCATGTCTGAGAAGGCGATGACAGCTGGCTTTGGTCAGACTATCGTGGTCGGCTATTCAGAGCCAATACACTCACGGCAGTTTCCCACTTTTGATGTCTTTGCCAGCAGAGTTCAGAAGGAATGGGACTACCAGTGGAAGCGAGTGTATTCATCAAAGCTTGAAGGCAGGTCACCACTGCGAATCAAGCACTAGACCCTGAACCGTATTTGACTTCCAGTCCCTATTTGCTAAGTTGCATTTCCAGGCCCTCCTGAAGTTCAGTTTTGCTGCAGCATCCGCAGTCTTCTGCTTGGTCATCTTGTCAATCAGTGTATGACCACGATCTTAGGGTTGATGACAGTTGACCCCTAGCCGTCAGCAAAGGGGGTTGCTCTGATGCTGCATGGCACAAACTCCATTCGTGCTTTGCAGCTCAACAGCGACAGTTTGCCTTGCAGATGCTAAAGTGCAAGCGCCGCCAGAGATTGACGACCGACACTATTCACAAACGACAAAGGCCTTGATGGTTGTAGTCGGCAGCGCGAGCCTGGTGCTGTTCTGGATGACTGTCTACTGGAGCGCCAAAGCTGGCCTGTGGGTTCTGAGTCTCTTTGGCAGCTACAAAAGCTATGCAACTGCAGTGTTGGTGGTCTACCTGGTCGTGTCATTTGCCAGGGCATTCAGGGCTGTACAGCCCCTGCCCTACATGCCAGCTGTTAGTGACAAAGGTGTGAATGGAGTAGAACCTGTGCATGCTAGCAAAGCTGGGCCAGATGCAACAGCAGGGGGCAGCACAGGAAACGATGGCAGTGGACACGCATCTTTTGCATCATAGCGTATTTGTTCAGGTGTTTTGGCCAAGATAGGCTGCATTTAGCAGAGCTGTGAAAAGTGTACAGCCATGACAACAAGCCGCTTAGCTGAGCTGTTGCCTTAATAGATTGGATCTCAAACACATGTTCCGAAGGATGCACTGATCTGCAGAGCCTGGTGAAATGCCTGCATCATGTAAGGTTCGGGCCAGATACAACACAAGTTGTGTTAGGCTGCATCTTGGAAACTAGTTTCAGAGTCGTGAGTAGAGCCGCAGACTTTGAGAGCTGCTAAAAGACAGTCAGCGTGACTGCTAGCTAGGTCAAAGCTGATAGGCCTAATGGCCAGCCGTGAGTGCAAGCATAAGTGTCTGAAGCTGAAATTGGACCAACCTTGCACATGTGCTGTTGTACAACACGGCAAGACATGTCTTGCTGTAACATGAGTGACTTTGAGTGGTGTGTTTGCGTCTTGCTATTTCAGTTTGCTCGTTGTAAGGGTCACCGTTTCCAAAGGCCGTGGTGACAGCAGCTGGTGTTGCGCAAAAGCTCCAACGTAAGGGGTGGCATCTTGCGCGTTCCTGAAAGGCAACTCAATGCCAAGGCACAAGCCTGCAACTCTGATCCTGGCAGCAATAGCTCAAACAGCCAAGTGAAAGGCTGCAATGGCTTACTAAAAGGGCGGTAACATGGGCGTTTGCATTTACACGTGAGGGCGTATGAACCTCACTGCAAGTTCCTGCAGGTGCTCCACGAGTGTCGTAGTGACAGCTGGCCTCTGCTGCATTCTAGTTCTTGGACACTGTAGAATCGCACACTCAAATTCCCTCCTTGCAGAGCAAAGATCAAAGTAGCTGATGCAATTGGATTGCCATTGTTGAAGTGTCGCAAGCTTGGATCAGACCTGAAGACCAAACAGCAGAGTCGCCAGTGCGCTTGAAACCTCAGAATTGCAACCATTTGTTGGCGACCGCCAGCGAGTCACATTACTTTGGTTGACCGCCTTTACGCTGTCAGGTAAGAGGTAAGTGACTGCATGCGGCGAGCATATCTCCATTGCCTGTCTAGGCCGCTGTTCTTTGTCATCTGGCCGGCACAAACAAAGCAAACTTTGCATTCATGCAATTGTTGTTGCTCACCCTTTGCAAGCCTTTCAGGCCTGCAACTTGCTTGTCTACACGCTCACGAGGCAAGTTGCATGCAGGTGCAAGCAAGAGGCACGCCACCGGCTTCGCAGCCCTTAGGTGGGCGACAATCTCCACTTTGGAGTTTCTCATTGTTACAAGACGCGCCTACCCTGCCCTGTTGCCCTCTTGGCCATGCACTTGCGTTTGCTGCTGCAAAGCATGCCAGTTCAGGACACACACAAACCTGCCCTGCCCAGCAGTCCTCCCCTTCAGAATGTCTTATGCACTTCCCGTCTACCAGCCTACTCAACAGCATGCAGGATCATGTTCTGGACATCTGCAGCAGTCCTGCTGGCCCTAGGGTTTGCAAGTGCACAGTATCCGCTAGAGCAGGGCATAGTGCCCAACGACCAGTACACTGCAGCCCCTGCAGCCGCCCCCCTGGGTACAGATGGGTGGCGCACAGGGCGGAGCACATTCTTTGATGGCTCTGATACCTTCAAGAATGCCTACATTGCAAGGTACATCAACTGCTTAGTTGACATAGGGCTGCACATTTGTGGTAGGACTCATGCATGCAATGATAAAGTGTGCAATGTGCGTGCTTAGTCAACGTCAGCAAATATACTTGTGCGCCAACATCAGGACCTTCTTTGACAGGCATGTTGCGCTGTCTGTGCAGTCGCTGTCTGTGCCTGTGTCTGTGCCTGTGCATGTGTCTGCGCAGTGTGTGTCTGCATATGATGTGCCCATTGATGAATGGGCCCATCTTTTATCTGCTCATTCTTTGTTTGCCCATCTGTGTTGTATGCAGTTGTGTCTGCCCAGCGCATGATGCCACCCAAGAAACAAGAAAAGGCAAAACCCAAACAAAACTACAATGCTGAGTTGGGCAACAAAACTGAAAACAACAATTACTCAGTTGGGTTTTCAAAAAAGGACTGCATGATGCTGTGTCTGTGTAGAGATGCAGGCAGCTTTGTGTGCCGCTCAGAGGGAGAAACACATATTCTTTGACACTGAGTCAGGCAACATGCTTGGTGACTTGGGTCAGAGAAAGAAACTGTATGATGCTGTGCCTATGCAGGGGTGCAGGAAGCTTTGGAGACATCCTGTACGGCAGCTGTGAGTATGCTTCAGTAAGGGACGGTATTGCCAGGGACTATTCCGATCTGCCCTTTGATAAGGGCCAGGTTGCAGCCCTAGCCCAGAAGGACCCAGATTACCCTGGCAGTTGTGGCAGATGCTATGAGATCAGGTAAGAGAAAGAAAAGCAAGAACAATGCTGTTAAGCGTTTATACAGAAGCTTGAGGTGATCTGATGAGACGAAGTAAGACTAGCGCCTTCAGGCGTGCTTTACGCGCTGCTTGGCCGAATGGTGAGGGTAAGTGAGGGTAGGGTAGGATTGGGTAGGGTAGGGCAGGCAGGCTAGGATAGGCGGGAAAAATGGGTGACCTTTGCTTTTAGTGATGTGCATCCAGGCTGCCTAGGATTTGTGGTTTTCTTTTAGGTCTTGCTGCCAAACACTGAGCAAAGCCACTGCAACGGGCCTTACTACATTGAGCATAATATGTATTTTTTGTTCATACCAACAATTATTATCCATATGTTGCTTACATTACTTTGTGAATGTTGTAAATTGTGCTTGTATAGCTTGACTTGAAATTATTTGACTCAGCACATCAGCACTCCTACACATGGGTCCAATCTAAACATACTATACCTGTCATACCTATTAGGTCAAAGCATTGCATCAAAACATGTGGCTGCCATTGCATGCTTTGGCTCAATGCAATGGTGTCATGTGGGTGCAGGTGCCAAGACGGATTAGTCATCGGCAACGGCACAACTCCAGTCAATATTGACGAGTTCTACTACCTAGCTACCGTGAATGACACAGTCACAGATGATTATGGCCGTACCTTCCCAGGAAACTCAGCATTCAACCAATCAGAGCAAAGCGTGCAGTGCTGGAATGACAGCAGCAGTATCTTCGTTCACATCATTGACTCCTGCCCTGCTTACCAGGTATGTCAGAATGACTTCATTTCAGGAAATAAATATTGCGCAAAGCGCCGTAACTGGAATCATCATTGGAAACACTAGAACAAGGTGTACACGTCTTTGGGACTGCATGTCTCTGATCGTTCAGCAGGGTTGCAATTTTTGTGCTGCCATTTGTGGTACATGGGAAACAAAAAATGGGCCAAGTCAGAAGCGGTACATGTCAATGTGACACCACAACTGCAACGCTGTTTATCTGCACATGCATCATTGGAACGATGCCTTAGCCATGACATGCTGACATGGCCCGGCAACTGCAGCACCAGACTCTGTACTGCAATTCGCAGGTGTCCAGCAAGAGATTTGATATCCAAAGCTGACTTGTCATGAATCTATTGTGTGTCTATGTTAGGAAGCAGACCCAGAAAACAGATATGATTACGTATGGCACAATTGGTTTGATTCTGTACTTGTGTCCGTTTTCTGGGACTGCTTCCTAAATCTAATTCACTCTCACAACATATGTCATGAAAAACGGCAGTTTTGCAAAAGACATTATACACAGAAATTCAAAAAAGTAGGCTTTGAACAGCCCTCTAGGCATCTGAGTCCAATGATCTGAGCGTACTTGTGTCATATGCAGATAAAGAATGGCACAGAGGTTCAACAGCTGTGGTGCAACAGCGACATTTACCACTTCGACCTGTCCTACTGGGCCTTTGAGCAGTTAGCCCACCCCACATATGGAGTCATGATGGTTGACTTCAGGTATGGCACCAAAAGGCTGTCACGATTGGCTGAAAGGCAGAGTGAAGGTACTGCTGTTGATTAGTAGGGGAGCAGGCGCCTTTCATATATCCGGTCCTGTTGAGCTTTCAGAGCATCTGCCTCATGTTACATCAGGAGGCATGGAGGCCAATGATGGGCAACTCAGGCATGTGGCATCTGTATACGAGGCAGACTGAAAGGTCAGAATGTCAGGGTAAATGTCCCTGTTCTAATAGGCAACAAGGTTCTGCTGGCCTTTTGGCTGTTCCCTCCCCCCCCTCCTAGGGTCCTGCTGGCCTTTTGACAATGATATTTATACCAATGAGTTGAGGCATGTGTCCAAAAAAGCCGATGGCCCTGCATACAAGCTCAGACCTGCAACTTGTGCACACAGCATCCTTGACTTATGATGCCCACATACTGATCCACACAAATATCACGCAAGGGTTTGCAGCTTTGAAGGGGAAGCATGCATCTCCACTGTAGTCATGGGTATCATTACCTGACACTCAGAGTCTGACTGTCAAGGATGTAGATGCCTCAGCAGCTCTGCCACAAAGCTTGTCATCATCATGTTCTCGTTCTTCTTTTCAACTTCTTCATCTTGTAGGCCAGTGGACTGCTACACGCATGAGCCGTTGGTCTTCACGCCCGGCTTTGTGAATGCGACCATCTATGGGGATCAGGTGGAGACCGGCTGGAACTTTGGCCCCTACTTCCTGCACAGCGCCAACTTCTGGCTGCCAGGTGCCCATCCATGCGTGCCTTTATCAATCATTCATGCATTCATTAATGCATGCATGCATTAATTTATCCATGCATCTATTCAATTGTTCAGTGCATTGACGCATGTATTTGTGCATGTGCATATGAGTGCATCTGTTCATGCATTCACTTGCTTGAACAATCATCACCTCATTCATTCAGTCACCCACCCATCCACCTACTCACTCACGCACCCACCCACCCACCCACCCACCCACCCACCCACCCACCCACCCACTCACTCACTCACTCACCCACCCACCCACCCACCCACCCACCCACTCACTCACTCACCCACC